>Ga0265299_10000343_pt1 | contig 59770 bp, 67 predicted proteins | sample AusTroGonzalo_MG_4_FD_193485 | JGI IMG/M metagenome (GOLD analysis project Ga0265299, IMG submission 193485) | Bovine rumen microbial communities from tropical cattle in Woodstock, Queensland, Australia - Gonzalo_02 | ecosystem: Host-associated > Mammals > Digestive system > Stomach > Rumen ...
AGGGCAGCGTGATCCATATCGACGACAGTCAGAAAACCTCCCATGTAATCAAGTTCAAGGTGGGTGGCCGTGACATGATGATGTATATCAACGGCAATCCTCGCGCTGCGCAGGCCATCAACAACGAGCTTAATGTGGAGATGAGTACGGACTATCAGAAGGTGTTCGGCAAGATTCTCCGCTGGTTCTCCGGCATCAACACCAGCTATAATCCGGAGTTCTGGCTTTCCAACGCCCAGAGGGATGCCCTGTTTGCCATCATGTCCGTCAATGTGAAGGAGGATGGCGAATACAACGAGGCTTTCCGCAAGAATTTCGGTTCCCTGCTGCTCCGCACCCTCACTCCTGGCGCGAAGGGCGGTGCATACTCTTTAAAGAAGAAACTCGACAGCGGAGAGCTGGGCGACGAGCGTCTGGACCGCCTATATAAGGAGTTTGTCGAGAACGGCGGTGTCACAGGCTACACCACCTTGAAGAACAACGAGGAATGGGAACTGGAACTGCGCAAGTACACGGGAGACCAGAAGAAGGCGATGCAGGCCGTCAAGGGTGCGTTCGAGAAAGTGCAGGCTTTCGGTGAGGCAATCGAGCAAATGACTCGTTTTGCCGCCTTCATGACCTCCCGTGAGAGCGGGAAGGACATTAAGGAATCCGTGAACGACGCGAAGGAACTCACGGTGAACTTCAACCGCAAGGGCAGCGGCAAGGCAATCTCGTTCAAGGAGGCCGGAAGACTGCGGACGAAGGACGGCAAGAAGCTCACGCCTCTGCAGAAAGCCTTTGTCGTGGGTGCGTCCTGGCTCCCTGTATATGGCCGTCGGTTCATCATGTTCTTCAACGCATCCACGCAGGGTCTGAACGCCATGTACCGCCTGTTCAAGAAGAACCCGTCCAAGATGGGACTTTGGACCGCCGGATACCTCGCACTCGGTGTCGTACAGGCCGCTCTCCATGCACTGCTGGACGACGATGATGATTACCTCGACATCCCCGACTATGAGCGCAGGAACAACCTCCTGCTGGGCGGTGGCGGCACTTACTTCAAGTGGGCGCTTCCGCAGGAGGCCCGCGTGTTCTACGCCCTGGGTGACATGATCGTCAATCACGCCATGGGCCGTGAGCCGCATCGTAGCATCCTTACCGAGGTGCTGGCCTCCGTGTCCGATATCGCCCCGCTCAATCCTGCCGGCGGTATCTCTGCAATCGCCCCGTCCGCGGTCGTTCCCATCGTCGAGGTGGCCCTGAACAGGGACTACAAGGGGTCGAAGATTTTCAACGATCTCCGTTACCTGTCCGACGAGGAACGCAAGCGCACTCCGAAATTCCAGACGGCCTACCAGGGTACGGGCAGGGTGTATGTCCTCCTGTCCCAGTTCGCCAACTGGCTCTCCGGAGGCGACTACGCCGACGCTGGCTGGCTGAACATCAACCCTGCCGCCGTCGAGCATATCCTCCAGGGTGCGACTGGTGGTGCGGGTACGACGCTGGGCAAGTTCTATCGCGGTACTATCGGACAGGTTCTGGGCGAGGACTTCTCCGTCCGCAACACTCCGTTCCTGTCCCGTATCCTCACCGTGAACGACGAGCGCTATCGTAATGTGCATACCACGGAGCTGTTCGACTACTACAAGGCCGAGGCCGAGCATACGAAGAAGCTCATCAACACCTACCGGAAGAACGGCGACGACGACAAGCTGGACCGAATCTTCGAGAGCGAGGACTACGAGATCATGAACATCTACGATTCCTACAAGTCCCAGTTCAAGTATTTCAACGAAGAACTGAAGGTGACGACCGACAGGAAGGACCGAAAGGCCCTCATGAAGGAACAGGATGCGGTACGAAAGGAAATGATACAGGAAATTTCTAACATCAAGTAACCATGCCTATCAAGAGAATACAACTCCGAGGAATCTCCCGCAGACCCTCCGACCGCATGACCGCGGACGGTGGGTGTGCGGAAAGCCTTAATGTCCACCTCGAAGAAGGGGAACTCGCCCCGACGCTGGCACCGCAGAACCTGACTACCAGCTACTGCGACGCTGGGGACGAGCCTGACAAGTTCATCTTTATCCACAAGTGGGGGAGCTATGAACACATGATAGGCATTGACGGGCAGGCCGTGAAGTATTACTCCGGTGGTGTTCCTTCCAGCATCCTTTCGCTCGGAACTGGAGAAACGCTGTCTGATATCAAGTCCATCGGTAACACGCTCATCGTCGCCTCCAGCGCGAAGATGTACTACGCCCTGTGGACCGGCACGACATACAAGTACCTGGGCAATCAGATTCCGATCCCGCAGATATCCTTCCGCATCGGTAACATGACGAAGATGAGGGTGAACGCAAATGTTGATTGGGATGCGCAGACACCTGCGACACCGCCCTATGATGACTACGGCGGTGCGTATTATGATACCAACTGGGAACTAACCCCGCCGTCCATTCCGCACTCGACCACTGGAGAGACGGAAGATTACGGAAGTTCGGCCACGCGCTATGTCTTTGAAACCAGTGAGGACAACGGCTTCTGGAACATACTGCTGGATAAAATCTGGAAATATGTCGATGAGCAGGTCTATGAGAAGATGCAGGCGGGTAAGGCCGTGTTCCCGATGTTCGTCAGATATGCGGTACGCCTGTATGACGGGACGGTATATGCGCAGTCGATACCCGTAATGCTCGGTGGCGACATATCGAAGTTCATCGACATCAAGTCGGTGTTTACCGAGTGGTACTCGAACAATTCCGCAGATACGCCGAAACTTTTGAGGGCATGGAATTTCGTGGATATTGCCGAGGCATATTCGGTATGCCTGAACAGGGGAAGCGCGAGTACGATATTCGACGACTGGAAGGATATCGTTACTGGCGTGGATATATTCGTATCTCCGCAGATGTTCCCAGTCCTTCGGAACGCGGCGAAGTTCCGTACCCAGTTCAATAGTGAGTATGTGGATCAAGATTCGGAAGATGCGCAAGGCAATCACATGATGAGCCGATATTACTCGGTCTATAACTTCAGCCTCGATCCTTATCACATGGTGGATAACCAGGAAGAACTGGTCAAAAAGTATCAGACGACCTTCCTTGTCAAGTCATATTCTGTCGATGAGTTCAAGGCTCTGTCCGGTGATGTCACATTGAGCGACCTGAATCTTTCTGCCGACTGGCTCATGACACAGGAGGCGTTGAAGGAGACACCTGGAAGCATGCACCTTACCAAGGCGAAGGACCTCTATACCTACAACAAGCGTCTCATGCTGGGACAGGCATCGCAGGAACTATCACACGGGTACGCTTTTCTCCCGTCCTCGAAATGGGGTAGCGGGACTGGCGGCAATTATCGTTTCGTCTATTATATCCGAGGCTCCAACGGAGAGTGCATCGTCCGTTCAAGGGATGTTTCCGGAAACGAAACTATATCCGCAAGGACGAATACGAATCTTGTCGTCGGTTCAAGCACGAACAGGGTTGAAAGTCTCTGCGCATGGATATCATATCCGGATTCGAGATGTTACCTTGTCGATATATTCAGAACAGTAGCAGGTACGACGAGCAAGGTATCCCTCGCCATGAAGCCGAGTGCCGAACTGGATATCGCCTACGCTTTCGTCGGATTCGGCACGGCTCCGTCCTTCGCATCGACATCTGACACGCCGGCGACGGAGAAGGCGACATACGACTATGGAAACAGCCTTGTCATATCCAAGTTCGAGAATCCGTTCGTGTTCGACACGACCGATATCGTCTCGTTCGACGGGAAGGTGATTAACATGGCGGCAATCACGCACCCGCTCTCCCAGGGGCAGGTCGGCCAGTTCGCCGTGTATGTGTTCACGGAGGAAGGAATCGTGTCGCCCGCCATCAGGGACGACGGAGGGTTTGGGGCCATCTCGGTCGTCAGCCGCGATGTCCTCCTGTCAAAGACTGCGCTGGTTGCAATCGAGCAGGGAATATTCTTCGTCACGAAGAAGGGCGTTATGCTCCTGCAGGGCATGAACATCACGGATATCTCGAAGAACATGATCGGAAGGCAGTATGTCCTCGACACCGCCCTGAACAACATGATACCGTCTGCCTGTTCCGGATTCGTCGCGGACAGCACGCCGTTCATGTCGTTCATGGCCAGCTGCCATATCGCCTTTGACTACACGGGTAAGCGTCTCATCTTCTTCAACGCTACGAAGGCGTACCAGTATGTCTATATGTTCGAGACGGAGACCTGGCACAAGATGGCAACGACCTCCGGTGCCGTCGTCGTGCTGAACAGCTATCCGGAGTGTCTCGTCTCCATCGGCGACGACCTCTATAAGTTCGATACGGTGATTGACAATGCGGCCTATCTGACCGACACCGACACCACCAAGATACGCTCCTGCGTCATCATCACGCGGTCCTTCGACCTCGAAGAACCAGATGTGCGCAAAGCGATCAAGAGCATACGCATCCGTGGCCGTTACAACCGCAACGATGTTCAGTACCTTCTTCTCGGCTCGTTCGACGGCATGCACTGGAAGCTCCTTCCGTCCCTGCGCGGCGGGTCGTACAAGATGTTCCGCTTGTTCATCCGCGCATCCCTCGCACCGACGGAGCGCATCTCCTGGGTCGATGTGGACTACGAATCCAGATACGCCACGAAACTGCGATAGTTTGGGAAAGATAGACCATAGGGACGGTTATCCGTCCCTAATTTCGTATTGGAAACTAAAAACTGCTCAAAATGAACGAAACGCTTCTTGGAATACTTGCCGCCCTGTTCGGAGGGTTGAATATCTTCCAGTTTATTTTCTTCCGATACACGAAGAAAGAGTATTGGGCCAGGGCAGAACAGGCCGCGGTCGAGGCCAAGGATGCGAGGTTCGAGTCCCTGCAGAAGCAGATCAACGACATGGAATCACTCTATAAGCAGCAGGGTGAGGAATTGAGCGCCGTCCGGAAGGAACTGCTGGAGGTGACAAAGGCGAAGATGGAAAGCGACAAGCGCGTCACCCAGCTGGAGTTCGAGAACCAGGCACTCAAGGAGAAGGTCGAGAGACTGGAATCCGAAATGAGGTCAAGAAGCAACGGATAATCAATGGCAGAGTTCAAGTATTTCTCGTTGAAGGAGCTGTGCGCCTCCGATGTGGCGACGAAGAAGAAGATTGACAACTTCCCTTCGTTCACGGTGGTCGCGCACCTATCCGAGCTGACGGCGAAGATACTTGAACCCCTGCGCGTCGCATGGGGCAGTCCGATAAAATGCTCGTCCGGCTATCGGAGCGATGCCCTGAACAAGGCCGTCGGCGGTGTATCCACCTCCGCACACAAGCAGGGGTACGCCGCAGACCTCCAGCCTGCCAACGGCAAGATAGACGAGTTCGGCAAGTTCGTAAAGGAGTGGCTGGCAAAGAACCGCATCAAGTTCGACCAGTGCCTGTGGGAGACACAGGGCAAGACGAAATGGGTGCATATCGGCCTGTATTCGTCCACAGGATCGCAGAGGTGCGAATCCAAAGACCTAATTGTGAGGTAACCATAATCGAGGTAAATGTTGTTAAGTTTTGTGTTTAGAATTGTTGTGTGAGCGGGGCGGTTGTGAAATCTCCCCGCTTTTTTACTGCCATGAAATTTACGACCATGAAAAAAGTCATCGAAATACTCCTTTACATCTGGCAGCTCCCGCAGAACATCGTGGGCATCCTGTTCGTTCTCGCCCTCCAGCCGGAAGGCTCTTTCGAGTTTGACGGCCACGCCCTCTATTACGCCAGCAGGATGCGCGGCGGTATCTCCCTGGGGCGGTACATCATCGTAAGCGAGAAGTTCAAGGACTACACCGGACGGACCGAGCAACACGAAATCGGCCATGCCGTCCAGTCCCTGTACCTCGGACCGCTATATCTCCTTGTAATCGGACTTCCTTCCCTCCTGTGGGCGGTGTGGTGGAACAGGAGCAGGGGAGTGAGTTATTATTCCTTCTACACCGAGAAATGGGCCGACAGGCTCGGAAATGTGGAGCGTGGCGAGAATGAATAGACAAGCCGGATACATACTCATCGCCTGGGCGATCCTTCTTGCCGTAATCATGGCGGTCGTCGGATATCGGGTCGGCTTGCATGTCGGAAACAATTCCGTCGTACCAGCGGGAAAGCCTGACACCGTGACCATAACCAAGTGGATTCCTGCGCCCATCACGGAGCCGGAGACGAAACCAGTCCTTCCGAAGCTCGTCTTTCTCCCCGTGCATGACACATTGGCAGTTCACGACACGACGGCGGTGCGCGATTCCGTCCTCGTCGAGATACCCATAGAGGAAAAGACCTACACGGGCGAGGACTACCGCGCCACGATCCGAGGATTCCAGCCGGAGCTGACGGACATCTGGATAAGGCAGAGGGAGACCATCATCACCCAGCCGTACCGAAAGCGGTGGTCGTTCACCGTAGGGCCGCAGGTCGGTGTCGGCTACACGCCCCAGGGACTGCAACCATACGCAGGTGCGGGCATCACATTCGGATACAACTTCTGACGGCATCCGATTGGGAAAGATAGACCAAGAAAGGAAGTTCATTTTATCAGATTCGCAACATAAAGTGAACTTTTCTTTATGTTCAAGGCCGAACGACTCATAAAACGAAACGCGACAACCGCCGAAATGGATTCCGTGCGCGTCCGCAAGAAAGAGCTGCGCGTCAAGGATAAGGATGTCGAAATGCTCCACCGCTGCGAGACGGTATGGCAGAATCTCGACGAGTTCCGTCAGCAACGGGCGAGGGCGCATCGTTTCTACGACGGCGACCAGTGGGCCGACACTATCACCGTGAACGGCAAATCCATGACCTACCGCCAGTATCTCATGTCCACGGGTAATGTCGTCATTCAGACCAACCAGATCAAGAATCGGGTTGATACCATCGCCGGCGTGATGGTGAAGGAGAAGAACGAACCCGTCTGCCACGCCATCGACCGCGATGAGCAGCAGTACGGCGAAATCGTCACGGAGGCATTACAGGCAAACTGCGACAAGAATGTCATGCCGGAGCTTTACATGAAATGGCTCCGCGAACTCTGCATCGGCGGCCTCGCCATATCCTACGAATCCTACGACGACAAGCACGGCCCCAACCGCAGGCTGGATTCTTGGACGCAGTACATCAACCCGAATCATGCGTTTTTCGACGGCGACGGAGTGGACCCCCGTTTCTGGGACTTCTCCATCGTCGGACGCTATTTCTACGGCTCGTTCGAGGACATCTGCGCCATGTTCGCCCGCAAGCCGTCGGACTACCCAGTCCTGAAAGAAATCTACGCCAATCAGTCCGTCCCGTTCAAGGAGGAAGAATCCCGCGATTTTGGAGACCGGTTCGAGGACGACAATATCCTGTTCATGCGCTCGTCCGACCCCACCAGGTGCTTCGTGTGCGAGGTGTGGACGAAGGAGACCAGGGCGATGATACGGCTGCACGACACCAACGCCGGCACCGAGGAAATCATCGAGGCCGACGACAAGGAGTACCGAAAGCTGATCAAAACCGAGAACGAGCGTCGCAGGAAACTCGCCGTGCAGTCCGGTTGGGACGAGAACGATGTGCCGTACATCATCGGCGACGGCTACGGAAAGGACGAGACGGAGCGCAACGGCTTCTTCGTCGATACTTACTGGTACTGCCGTTTCCTCGCCCCTGACGGGACTATCCTGTGGGAGGGCGAATCTCCCTACGCAGACCGCTCGCACCCGTTCAATTTCTGCATCTTCTCCTATCTCGACGGCAGGATCGTCGGCTACATGAACGATGCAATTGACCACAATATCGCCATGAACCGCGCGGTCGTCCTGCATGACTGGCTCGTCCGTGCGCAGGCGAAGGGCGTTACGGTCGTTCCGCGCAAACTCCTGGGCGACAAGCTGACGGAAATGGAGTTCGCGAGGGCGTGGGCCAGCATTGACGATATCGTGTATGTGGACCTCGAACCGGGACAGGAGGGACTGATGCCGAAGCAGTTCAACGGAGTGGCGCAGACCTTCGATGTGAGCGGACTGCTCGCCACCTATTCGCGCCTCATGGATGCCGGCTCGCCCGTCAATGGTGCGTTGCAGGGCAAGACTCCGAACTCCGGCACATCGGGAACCCTGTACGCCCAGATGAGCGCAAATGCGTCCACGCCTATCGCCGCCCTCATGGAGCAGTTCCACAACTTCGTCCTGTCCGTGCTGAACAAGAAGATGAAGAATATCTGCATGTTCTACGACACGGCGCGGTTTGAGAAGATTGCGGGTCAGATCGACAGCATCTTCGACATGAACAAGCTCAACCTTAACGAGGTGGGCGACCTCGAATATGACCTGCGTATCAAGGAAAGCGCGGACACTCCCGTTTTCCGCGAAATGCAGGAGCAGGACCTTCTCATGTTCTTGCAGGCGGGATTCATCACCTTCGAGGAATACCTGGAGGCCAGCAGTAAGCCGTATGTGGATAAGATTCTGCAGAAACGGCAGGCTCGTCAGGCCGAAATCGAATCAGCGGAGCAGAACGGTGTTCCCGTGGGGGCCGCGCCGGAAGCGGCACTCCAGCCTGGGGCACCGGCGGCTCCTGCCTATCCGATGCCTTCTTCTTAATTCTATACCAACACCCAAAGTCTATCTTACCAGACCTGCGAGGCGAAGGCGTTCCCTGACGAACGCCTTCCTTCGTATCGCCCTATCACGGGGAGAGAGGCCGTTGTTGCCGTACCTGTCCGCGGTGTGGTAGTAGCACCCGCTTTTCAGCGTGTTCATCGTCAGAAGGCGTGCGGCCACGCCGAAGGCTCTTTTCTGCATCTTGAACTGGGCCTTGCTGTATGTGACGAGCCTGTCAGGGTGGAAGGTCTTTGATGCGAGGTAGATCGTATTCCCTTCCACCTGGTGCCGTCTCTCCGCGGCATCCACGCCCTGCCTGTATATGAGACGGGCATAGAGCGTGACGAAAAGCATGGCCGGCCAGCGGAAAATTCTCTTGAAAATGTTCATGATAGTCTTGTTTTGGTTATAATCTCGTAAGGCCGAGGTCGTCTCCGTGTATGACGGTTTCGTCCTCCGGCTGCGCTTTCTTAATCCATGAGGGAGCGGGCATTTCCTTGTAGCATATCCACAGGCCGATGGCGCGGGACATCACCGCGTCGTCGTGCTTGCCGTGTTCCGCGTCGGTCTTTCCGTGGTCCTCCATGTAGGATGCCATCTGTGCGCAGCAGAGCGCGGACGGCTCGTCCCACAGGTCGTCGCGGAGGCACTCCTTCATGAAGTTGATAATCTTCGGCTTGGTGCTGGAGTTGGTATGGAATCCCCATTTCTGCCCTGTCTTGTCTTTGATGTTTTCCTCTCCGTTGTGGCGCATATACAGGTGCGTGTATATGCCGGACACAATGTCGAGGATATACTCGAAGGGGTCTATGCCGTTGTTGCGCTCGGCGTTCATTGATTCCATGGTGTTGGATTCAATGACGAGCAGGGCATCGTTGTACCACTTGGCGAGGCGCATGGCATCGTAAGCCTGCGTGTCTGGGTCTGCCTTGTAATTCATCTCCGCGACCACGCCAGGCTTCCCGTTCAGTCCGAAGTCCTGCATCATCAGCAGGCGGTCGATAACCGTGATACACGCGGGGTCGGCTCCGTCGCTCGCACCCCTCCGAGGGTCGAGAATGACAATGTAGCGGTTGCTGACTGGCGAATCGTCTGGTTTCTCCCAGATGCGGAGGTCGCCCGTGGAGTTCGGTATGAAGCGTATGTCCTTCAATGCGTCCTGCCCCTTCTCGCCCTCGGCAACGAGGTCGCCGACAAACGCCGGCTGACGGCAGCGCAGGGACTTCTCATGGACGAGGAACGGGTCGAACACATGGTTGCCGGCGGTGAAGAACGCCTGCGCAGGTGTCTCCGGTGCCTCGTTGCACATCTTCGCGAATGAGAGACGCAGACGGCGGTAGCGATACCAGTTGATATGCTCCAGCGTCGAGCCGATCTCCCAAAGCCACCAGTAGTATTTGCCCGTGTCGCGCCACTTGCCGTTGGGTGTGTCCTCGTCCTTGTGAGTGACGAGCCAGTCCACGAACTCGCGCAGGTCGTCAATCTTCCTGTTGTCGAAGATGATGTCCCTGGACGGCACGAACACCTGCTCATAGCCGCCCTTCCCGTCGTCGCACGACCGCCATGTGTCGGCAAAGTAGTCGTCGGAGGACTTGGCCGTGGATTCCATGACGCGCATCGAATCCTCGTCGTCGGTCATACCGCCCTCGATGTCCGCAATGATGTCGTCTGCCTGTTTGTTGGGAGTGTTCGGCCACAGGCCCACCTCGGAGTAGTGCGCACCCGCGATATCCTTGGAACGGAGCGTGTTCGGTTTCTCGGCAGAACCGATGAAGATATGCCCTTCCAGTACCTGCTTGTTGTTTTGGTCCCTGATGGCGTATTCGTGTCCTGCGCTGTCCGTCGCCACCAGCCGAAGCTCCGTCCCGTCGGGCAGGCCCAGGTCCCATGCCGGATAGTCCTCGATGCTCCGTTTGAGCATGGCAAGGATAGTTTCGGACGCTGACGACACATGCGCTGCTATGGCGAAGGCGTGGAACTCGTTCCACTTGAACAGGAGCCAGCATTGGTAGAAGAAGCAGAAGGTGGAGCCGCCCCACTGACGGGCCTTCAATATGATGAGCGATATCGGTAGGCCCTGCGCCCGCATCCTTTCGCACATCGCCAGCACTATCAGCTGGGGAAGGTTCAGCACGAAACGCACCCGTTTCTTCGCTGTCTTGTGCTTGATCCAGATGCAGAAATAGGCCCAGTGAACGAAATCGTGCTTGTGCCGTATCCGTCGTAGCCGTCTCTCCACCTCCAGCCTGTCAGGTGCGCCGTACTTCCATTTCTTTGTGGCTATGTATTCCTCGATGCTCCCCGCCCTCCGTATCTCCTTGACGAGCTTGTTCTTCATCATGGACTCCGGCACCCATTGGACGGGTATGGCGAAATCTGGAATCTCCAGCTTGACCCGTTTCAGACCGGTCAAAGCGGATATGCCTTCGCCGGTCACGGGGTCATACTCTGCCCGCAACCGCTTCCACCGCTTTTCGTTCTCTGCGATGAACTCCCTATAAGTAGCGTCGGAAATCACTTGTCAGGTCGTTATACTTTCGTTTGAGTGCAGCACCGCCCATGCCCAGGGCGAAGGCCGCGATGTGCGTTGTCGCGCTGAATCGCGGGACGAGGACGAGGGCGACGGTCACGGCGAGGAAGGTAATGACCTCCGGTCGTCTCCACCAGCGGTCGGTAATGGCGGGTGTCCGCAGTCCGAGGTAGGCGTACAGGACATTGGAGAACCCTATCACGGGACGGAACGACAGGGGATAGACGAGGACGGCTATGAGGAAAGCCGTCGCCAGCTGCGCCGGCGGTGTCCTGCGTCTTGGATTGAATATCGTCCATGTGGCGAGCGAGTTCACGGCGAGGTGCCACCAGCTCGCATGGAAGAACGAGTACAGGATCGCCCGCTCCCAGTAAGGGCCGCCCTGCATGAAGTCCGGTATGCCGAACACGGCCTGTAGCAGGACGAGGACCAGTATGATTGCAATCCTCACCATCCCTTCTCCCTCCTTGTGTTCTCTATCCGCTCTTTCAGCAGTTTCCTCGCTCCGTCCGTCGATATATAGAACTCCGGCGCAGGCTCGTCCACCAGTATCTCCAGTATGCGCTCACGCGACAGGTTGTTGCCTGGGTGTGTGTCGAGGTAGTGCTGGTAGTTGAACCATAGCCGCCACGCCATCCTCTGATACGATTCGTGCAGGTTGATGAGGGAAATCTTCGCGTTGATCCTGCCTATCAGGAGACTGGCACGCTTGGCTGAAATGAAGAAGCAGGGAGCTGGACTGCGGGCGACGAGACGACCGGCATCATACAGCGATGTGTACCGGCCTTGTTGCAAGCCCTCCTTGTAAACGGAGTACAGGGCATCGGCCTTCTTCCGTTTCAGTTCTGTGTCCCTCATCGGCAGAATTGAATCAGAAGGCGATAGTCCCTTACCGCAAATTTGCGAAAAAGATTGGATTTATCAAAGTGGAATTGGGAAAGATAGACCGTACACACCGCTTGAAGGGGGTATTTTTGAGCGGATTAAGGCAAAGTAACTATTTACCCTATGGCAAAATCTGATAAAAAAACCAAACCGACCTCGCGTGAGAGCCTTCTCTCGAAGGCCCGCGAGTGGTATCCGGACCGCACCTTCCCCGACATCGGAGCGGAAGCCGGAGAAGGAATGTCCGACCTTGACGATGCCATCAAGGAGAAGCTGGAGGACTACGCCAGCAGACAGGCGAAGTACGACGAGAACAATACCCGTCTCTCCCAGCTCATGATGAGCGATCCGTCTGCCGCGGAGTTCGTTCAGCGTTGGCTGGAGACCGGCGACCCCCGTACCGCCCTCGTTGAGACCTTCGGTGACGACCTCGGCATGACCGAGGAAGGAAAGGCGAACTTCAAGGGCCAGCTCGAAGGCTGGCGCGAGCGCAAGAAGGCGAACGACGCTCTCAATGCCGAGGCCGAGGCCAACTGGCAGGCATCCCTCGCCGCCCTGGACGAATGGGGCGACGCGAAGGGCCTCTCCATCGAGCAGAAGCGCGATGTGATGATGCGACTGCTCTCTATCACCTTCAACGGCATGGAGAACAAGTATGGTGCGGAGGACTTCGATCTCGCGCTGAATGCCATCAACCACGACACCGATGTCGCGTCAGCACGGGCAGAGGGAGAGGTGGCTGGCCGTAACGCCAAGATCGAGGCCACGCGGAGAGACCGCAACGCCGCTGTTGCCATGCCTCCCGCACCCATGGGCGGTCAGGGCGGAACGACCCGCGAACGCAGTCCGAGACCTGTGAAGGAAAGTCCGTGGGCCGGTATCAAGTAGAACACTCATAAATCTTATCTATATGGGCACTATCAATTTCCTCAGAACCCACAAGATGAGCGTGCTGTCATCGCTGCTTGTGGTCGCCGCAGCTCTGCTGGGAGCAGACCTCGGTTTCGCAATGGCAGTTGATCCGGTGGAGCTTGCCGACCCTGGCAACCCCTCGGACAATATGAAGAACTATGATGCTTCCACCAACCCTGGCGGTCGTCCTGCTGACGAGGCTCTCCAGACCGACGAGCAGGGTGGAAAGACCCAGCTCCAGGGCAAGGCGGCCACCGCCACCGATGTCCGCGATGCCGGCCTTGAAGCGGAGGACTACGACAAGGATGTGGACGAGTTCCGTCCTTTCGCGTTCCCTATCGAGACCTACATCGCCCGTCAGTGCCGCCCCGTCAAGGTCAATTCCCCTGTCCATGGTCACTGGCGCACCGGCTCCACCGACCTCGATGCCGTGTTCAACGGTGCGGGTGACACCCCCGGCGATGTCGCCATCACCGCTGGCAGCAACACCAGCAAGACCATCGGCGGTTCCAGCGTCGTCGTGTTCAACTATCAGACCAATGTCCTGAAGCTCCCTGCCGCCTCCTTCGACAATCCGGAGTGCCTTACCGAGTTCTCCACGGTTATCGTGAAGGGCGTGGCCGGCTACAAGAAATCCGATGCTGGCAGCGAAATCGCCGACGGCGAACTGATGCTTTTCGTCCTTGACCACAAGGATAGTAACGAGTATATCCAGTTCAAGGTCATCAACCCTCCGTTCAACACCACGGGTTCCGCGACCTCCGTCACTATCGCTATGGGTTCCGAGTTCAAGAGCATGGCTACGGCCTGCGCCGAATCTCAGATGCATGTCGCGTCCGAGACCTACCTGCCGGAGAAGTTCGATGTGTTCCTCCAGAAGAAGATTGTCACCTGCGTGATTACCGACGCTCTGGAAGAGCAGATCAAGAAGGTCCCGCACACCAAGCAGAAGATTCTCGCCAACGCCGAGTACAACTTCAAGCGCGAGTGCGCCCGCTCCCACTGGAACGGCACGAAGGCCCGCGTCGATGTGTATGTGCCTGAAACCGGCAACCGCGAGTCCGTGTACTTCGAGAACGGTATTCTCCGTCAGCTGAACATGCTCTACACCCTGTCCGGCAATGTCCTGACCGACGACGACCTCCTGGTCATGTCCACCCTCATGTTCACGGACAACAGCCAGTCCGACGAGGCGACCGTGTTCTGCGGCAAGAAGGCCATGCAGCGCCTTATCAAGCTGGTCAATTCCGCTGACAAGTACAAGGATGTGGGCCGCGTCGAGGTGAACGAGTACGGCATCAAGGTCCGTAACTATCGTGACAACTTCGGCTCCTTCGAGTTCATCTATGACCCGACGCTGAATGACATCGGCTACGAGGAGGCGATGGTCGCTGTGGACCTCCGTCATGCGACCCGTCCGTACATGGTGAACAAGAAAACCACCCAGCGCGACATGTCCAAGACCGCCGAGGCCCGCGAAGCCAAGGAGTACAACCTGTGCAAGTACGACTGCGTTGCGCTGAACGGGTTCAACTCCATGCTCGTCCTCCCGGCCAGCACCGCCATCACGCAGGCGAACCTCGGCGGCATCGTCGCCTCCTTCTCCAGCGTCTCGGCCCTGCCTTCCGGCTCCGCGCTCACCGCTGCCGCGAAACTGCTGAAGTATTTCCTCACCGCTGACGATTCCGATTCCGGATTCAAGAAGAACGATATCGTCGAGTGGGATACCGACCTGAACGACTGGGTTAAGTTCCAGGGCATCGTCCGGGCCTAAACATCAACCCTAACCCGTGGGGCGGGCCATCCCCGCCCCACTTTTATCTTATCATTCATCTATGCTGAAAACTTATGGTATTCATGGCCAGACGCAGGCCATCCTCAATTTCCCCATCAACGACGGAAAGGCGTGGTTCAAGGCCGAGTTCGGTCGCGGACGCATCGGTGCCGGACCGCAGAACAGGCCCGCAACCTTCACGACCGCCAATCCCGTCATTCAGGGAATCATCGAGGCCAGCGCCGAGTTCGGCCATCTTATCCAGATCGTCCGCGTGACGGAAGACAGCGATGCAAAGAAAGCAGCAGCCCATGTAGAAGCCCCTGCACTCGCCGCTCATCCGGAGATCACCAGCAAAGAGGATGCGGTAGCCTTCTGCAAGGCCAACGGCGCTAAGGCTATCCAGCTCAAGGACGATGAATCTATCAAGAAGTTCGCCGCCAAAATCGGCGTGTTCTTCCCGAATCTCTATGAATGATGCTTACACTCTCCACCTCCGACGCAATCACGCTCGTCAGGAAGAACCTTGACGAGGCCGACCCCAACGGGTCGATAATGTACGACAACGAGAACGGTTCCTCCGCGAACTACGGGGACAACAACTCGATGGACGACATTATCAAGAAGTGCCTGCCCGAAGCAATCAACATCGTGCAGCTCGCGGCTCCCGTGACCTTGCTTGAAGGGGTGGAGGTGTCATCTTTCACGGACACTTCCCTGGAGGCAAAGACGCTGGGGAAGGTCCTTTCTTTCACGCCTTCGGGCGTGAGCGACTACCTCCGTCTCGTCGCTTTCAAGGCCGCCGATTCCGATATCGTGATTACCGATGCGATACCGGAGGCATCAGCGGAAGGACGGAAACAACACAATCCCTATGTGATGGGGACATACGACAGGCCGAGGCTGGTTATCCTCCAGGGAGACCACACCACAGGCCCGTCGTTCCGGTATTATTCGATGAAGCCTACCTTTTCAGCGGACAACATCGCTACTGCCATTAGCCTTTTTTTGTATGTCAAGCAGAACATCTACGCTGCCGCGACTACATCCTACTTGTTCTCCCGCCTCCTGCGGCAGAATGTGATAGACCAGCTGACCGCCATGGTCCTGCAGATATACAACGACCAGCGGGCGCAGTTCTTCCTTCAACGCGCAAACATCTTCCAATAATATATGAAGCACTTCGTAAACAGGGGAAAAACCATCCAGCTCAACTGGACGCTCCATAGCATATCCGGCCAGGAGTTCGCTCTGACCGGCCACACCTACAAGCTCTTTTTCGCCACGGGAAACCAGAGCGCACAGGCGACTGGTGTCACCCACTCCGGCAATGTGTTGAGCTGGACCTTCACGCCCGACGCACAATGGAAGCTGGGAAGTTACACCATCTGGCTCGAAGTGTATAACAACGGGACGAAGATCGTCACCGTGGCATATCCCGACGCTTTCCACCTCGCCCATGAGGTTGCCAGCGGTGGGACGACGCAGACCGGCACCCAGACGGAATCGACGACGCTCAACCTCGTCTCATCCCTCGATTTCTACCGCTTCGCTCCCGTTATCCCTGTCGCCGGTGACGACGGCTACTGGTATGTGAACGGAGTGAAGGCCGTGGACGGCAACGGCGAATATATCCTTACCTCCCATACTCTCGAATACGACGAGACGACGCGGAACCTTATCATTGACAAGGATCGCGTGGACTCCGAGGGCAACAGCATCGAGCAGATCATCACTGCTCTTGCCGACTTAGACAGCTCCTATCAGGCTGCCGAAGGCTCAGAGGCTGGTAGCGAGGCCGGAGACGGCTCCCGTTGGGGAGCTTACAAAACTGCGGAGACCGCCCGTGGTACGGCTTATTCCAACGCAGAAGGCACTTCTTCCTCTACTGCTGGGGACGGGAGCCGCTGGGGTGCATACAAGACCGCTGAAGCCGCAAGAAACACCGCGAGACAAACCGCGGAAGGTTCTTCCTCGTCCGAGGCAGGAGACGGCTCGCGCTGGGGAGAGTACAAGTCCGCGGAGGCAAAAAGAAACTCTGCTTTTGAGACAAGCACGGGCAATTTGATTGAAGAAACTACCGCCGCCGCAGAAGCCGCAAGCGGAGCCGCATCTGACGCGAATACTGCCGCATCCAGGGCGAACACCGCTGCAGCTGCCGCGGAACACATGATCGAAATTCACGAAGGGCCTGCCGGAAAATCAGCATACCAGCAATGGCTTGATGCTGGGAATACTGGTAGTGAGGCTGATTTCCTTGCGTCTTTGAACGGAAAGTCTGCGTATCAGATATGGCTCGACGAGGGAAATACAGGCGACGAGGCCGCGTTCCTTGCATCCCTGGATGGTAAGTCGGCCTATCAGATTTGGCTCGATGCAGGACACACAGGAAGCGAGGCAGACTTTCTTGAATACCTTGAAGGACAGCCGGGTGCGGATGGCGTTGGATTCGCTTCTGTGTCATCACCGCAAGATGGAACCATTGTTATAACACTCTCCAACGGGGACACAATCACCCTGGACTTGAACCACAACCACGATTCATATTATAGCAAGGTTGTTGGAACGGCACAACCTTCTGGCGGTTTCCTCCCCGATGTGGCATACAACCTCGGAGAGATTTCCGGCACGGTAACTTTCACCCTCGCCGCCGCCGTGACGGGTAATGTGAATCACTACTTTTGGATGTTCGACACATCGTCCACGGCCCCTACGATTACTTGGCCTACGGGTATTACTTGGGCATCCGGTTCTGCTCCCACGGTTGCAACATCAAAGCACTACGAAATTTCCGTCCTTGGCGGAATCGCTTACTATTCGGAGGTGTAAGATGGACGCATTGTTACGCAGGCGAATGATGATTGCCGGTGGCGCACAACCGGAGCCGACACTCATCCCGTATGTAAGAAACTCCACCGGTGCCTACATTGATACTGGAATCACGCCGGATAGCACAACACAAGTTATCATCTGGGCAAGGAACTGGCAACCGGCAGGAGGAATTCTCTTTGGTTCAAATGATAGCAGCAATCATTTCTGGTTGTATTCATTGTATGGCACATCGACTGATGGAAAGATTGGTGTGGCATATGGTCCTTGGGGTTCTCCATATCCTGTTGTTTCAGATCAGTTCATAAATCTTTCCGGATATCACAAATACGATTTTTACCAGGGAATCTTTAAGGTAGATGATGTAACCGTATATACGAATAGCAGTTCGTTCTCCGGGAATTCAAATAATATGTATTTGTTTGGTAGAAATAACTCTGGAACACTTGAAGGGTTGAAACTACCAGCGGACATTTGCGCTTGTAAGATATATAAGAACGGCTCCCTTGTCCGTGATTACACGGCAGTAGAAAGTCCTTCCGTTGGGTTATATGATGCGGTTAGTGATACCGTTTTCACCAATGCAGGAAGCGGGAGCCTCACATACGGCGAGTTCAATGAACGCGCATACACTCCGCTTGAATATATCACTTGCACTGGTTCACAGTATTTCGACAGCGGGGCGAAAGGTTCGTATGCCGATAGTCTTGTTGTGAAGTTCATGCCGACAAATACGACAGCGGCATGGACAACATTGCTCGGATATAGAACTGCAACAAATAGCTGTGACATCTCTCTTGGTACGGCGACATCAACTCAAGACAATATGAGATGCTATTGGCGATTTGGAACCAATGAGACATCCGGAACTGCATATAACGGTTCAACATCAAATAAACTCACCAACAAGGAATGTATCGCGGCAAAAATGTTTGACTCTTCCGAGTTGAGAATACTTTACGATGGCGCATCTATAGGTTCCAATAATAAAACTGGTGTTTCATCCTCTTTTGAATCTGCTGGTACATTAGCGATTGGTACTTTTAAACAAAGTTCTACTTCTTTTTCCAATCTGTATTTTATTGGTAGAATATATTATGTCGGCCTTGGCTCGTCCCGTTCTTTCGTCCCGGCAAGAGTGAATGGGGTTGCTGGACTATATGACACCTACAACGATGTGTTCTATCCGTCTGCAACATCAACTCCTTTTATCGAAGGCCCAACCATTTAACAATATAGAACTATGGCAAACAAAACTGTATATCCTTTCGGAACGGATGGCTCTCTCCCGGCATCCGTCGGCATCATAAATGACCTCATCACGGGTGGGGCAGACAAGGCCCTATCCGCACAACAGGGAAAGATAATTGGAGATTATCTATTTACCATTTGGAACACCGTGGACCTGTCCGCACTAACGGTTAGCAATAGAAGTCTAGGAAACCAAAATCCAGACAATTGGACAACAACAACCGCAAAACATATTGCGTGTCCCGTGACACCTGGGGATAAAATCCGGATCACCGTTACATCATCACAAACAAATGGTGGATTTTATGCCTTTTTCTCAAACTATGATGTCCCCGCATCTTCGTCATCCAATGTTTATTATGTTGGTTCTTCCGGGCGTATTTGGCTAACAATCCCTTCCGGGCAAGAGAGCAAAACCGAAGAAATGACCGTCCCGGAGGGTGCGGCATATCTAATTATGTGTACCAAAGACGGTTCGGGCCATTCGTCCGTGTGGACATTGGAAATTTTCGTTCACGAAAGGCAGATAGACAACGATTTTATTCCAACGGATAACATCGCAGATAATCTTGTCACCGATGATGCCGAGAAGGTTTTGTCCGCAAGACAGGGTGTTGTGTTAGATGAAAAAATCGAAAAGGTATCTCCGTCCATCCCTTCCGGCTTGACACCCGTAGATTATACGGGCGAATTGGTGCATATCCGTAGCAGAAATCACAAGGTCGCAAAAGAGCAGGTGGCCACGATTACATCCATTAATTGCCAGGGCGGTGCGTGTTACGGGGACTATCTTTTTATGTTCAACACGAACAACACAACCTGTTGGATATACAATCTACGGACATCTCAACTCTTGCAGACATACACAATTCCGGCAGAAGAACGGGGTTTTGTGTCGAACAGCCATTGTAACACCGTGAACTTCGGAACGGAGAAATACGATGCGGACGACCCGTTCCCGCTAGTCTATGTTTCCACCGGGTATGCATCCGGGGGTGACACCGGAGCGTTGGTTTATCGCATCGTTGCGACAACGGTGGACGATGTGACAACATACTCCCTTTCGTTGGTGCAGACTTTGAAATTGCCCGGAACCGGGTGGACGGAGTTTATTGTCGGAGAGGATGGGAATTGTTTCTTGTGCTACACGGGGACAAGGACAATCTATCGAATGGTGATGCCGAAACTTTCGGACGGGGATTTAACCTTTGACCTCTCCGATGCGTTGGAGGTCTATCAGTTCACACCGCAACCCGCATCCTGGAACGGTTCAAGGAATCAAAACAGGATGTATTATGACGGGAAGATATACTTCGTGTCTGGTGTCCCTTCAACCGAGAAACGGCTTTTTGTTGTTCTCGACCTTGCGACACGGACGAGGGAGGTCGCAATAGATTTCACAACATTGGGATTGAACGGTGAGCCGGAAACCTGTTTCGTTTGGGACGGGAAGATGTGCGTTGTTTTCCTCAATAATTCAAGTGTCTATGCACTTTACTTTGAGTAATCACTTTCGGCCCTAATTGACCGAACTACCAAACATCGTCCATCCGTTTCGGTTTCCTGTCAAAGAAAACGATAACAAGGGCGGCAACGAAAAGAAACGGTAATGCGATAAGAATTGAAAGTAGTGCGTCCATAGGACAAAGATATGAAAACAATTTTGGAAATCAAACATTTCCGGCCCTAATTGATTGAGATATGAAATGGTGGAGATACATCTACGATAAGCGGCTACCGTTTGGATGCAGACTTGTCCCGTGTTGCCTTTCTTGTCCGGCATACTGCGAATGGAAGAAGATACGATACAAAGAAATATATAACCGGCCCTAATTGACTGACTTATGGAGGACGAAATCTACTGCGATGCCGACCCGATGAACCCCTTATGCGACATCTGGACTTTCAAGGGTGCGAAACAATGGTATTGGACACGGGAGGAAGCCGAGGAAGCATACCGGGAGTTTCAAAGGGCGGCCCTAATTGACTGACTTGGGAAGTCCGAAAGCCGCGGGTGTACGGTGCGGCGAGTAGGCTTCCCTGAACTTATAAGTTAAGTGAACCTCTGACGAGGGAATAGAAAAACGCCCTCGGACATATTTGTAAAGAGTTCCACCTACATTTACAACGATACCTTCCGGTACAGGCCGAGGGCGTAAGAGCCTTCCTGTGCTGGAGGGTAAAGTTATGTAGGTGGAACGATGCAAATATAAACATTATGTCCGAAGAAACAAACATCTGGAAGGGAATCGTCCTGGAGTTCCTGGACTACCTTCGGTACAAGGTCGCGAACGACAGGCTCACCATGAGGGAGACGGAATCAATGGCGCGTACAATCGAATCCGGCCTCGATCTGCACGGTACCGTCGAGGACTTCTCCCGTTTCTACGGCCAGTCACGCACCAATGTTTCCTCGGTCATCAACAGGAGGCTTTTCGGAAAGCCTGTCCGCAGGGTGTTCTATTCCTTCAACGCCTTCCGCAAGGTCGTTCCTGACAGGTGGAAAGGTCACGGCAAACCAGCTGACAATCAGCGCACGGAGGGAAATGCGTGACATAATTCCATACCTTGTCGCTACTGGCGACCTTTGCCATAACAATAACCATTAAATCTTTTTTGTTATGGCAGAATCTACTGTAGTTTACACTCCCGAAAACAACGGAGGCAGTGTACCCGCCTGGCTCGCCTACGGCAACAACGGCCTGTTTGGTGGTAACAACGGCTGGGGCGGTGGAATCCTCGGATTCCTGCTCGGCCTTTTCTTCGGCAACGGCTGGGGCGGTTTCGGCGGTTTCGGCGGCGGCAACGCCGGCGGTGCCGGATTCCTTTCCAACCAGATCAACAACGACAGCGGTCGTGAACTCCTGATGAACGCCATCACCTCGCAGGGCGAGGCTGGCCGTGCGGCGACGCAGAACCTCGCCACGATGCTCGGCCAGGACTACAATCAGGTGAGCGCCGCCATCGCCACGCTCCAGAGCGGTCTCTCCACGCTTGCGCTCCAGCAGGCCGTATCCGTCCCGCAGATCATCAACTCCATCCAGTCCGGCAACTCGGCCCTTGCGTCCCAGCTGTGTCAGTGCTGCTGCGAGAACAAGCTGCTCGTCACCTCCCAGGGGTACGAGAATCAGATTGCCACGCTCAACCAGACCAACCAGCTCGGCTCGCAGGCCGACCGCAACACCCGTGCAATCACGGATGCCATCAACGCCCAGACCGTCGCCATGAACGACCAGTTCTGCGCCGCGAAGGAGCGCGACCTGCAGTCAAAGATTGACACGCAGGCCGACATCATCACCCAGCTGCGGAACCAGATCAGCAACGACAAGCAGACCGAGGCTTTCACCGCCGCGTTCAACGCGCTGAACCAGAAGGTGACCGAACTGGCCGCCCGTCAGCCGAACACGGTTCCCGTGACATGGCCCAACCTTGCCGCGGTGAACACCACTCCGTATGTGAGCGGTGGCTACTACCAGGGCGGTTTCAACGGCATCTACGGGGCCGGCGTGAACGGATTCGGTTTCTAAATCGGAGGACGGGACCATGTTCGGATACATGAATGTCAATACGAATGTGAATGGCGTTCCGTATCTCCGCACCAGCCAGGTCTCCGTGGGAACGGAAGCCGTGGACTTCGCCCTCGGTTTCCGTAGGATTTCCCCCGTGGGGTATCTCGCGGTGAACATCGCGAACGCCATCCCCGCCGATGCGACCGGCACCCTGCCTGTCCGCTTCACGCTGAACGGCAGCACCCGTGCGCTGACCTTCTTCGGCGGTACAGCCGTCACAGCGGCTGACCTTGCCGGAACAGGCGTTATCACGGTCTTCCACGACTGGTATAACGGAATCCTGCAACTCGTTTCGCCCCTCGCGCCTGCGACGGCGTAGGGATTCAATCAACAATCAAACTCAATCATCATGTTCCAAGGATTATCGCAGGGGGCCACGCTCTACATACTCTACAAGAACGAACCCCGAATGGAGAAGGGTCGCGTAATCTCCGTCAATACGCACCTTCCGCAGTTCAACCCCAGCCAGCCACAGGCGATGTTCGGTGGCATGGTAACTGACCTGAATGTTGCCGTCGGCAACGAGACGATCCCGTTCGCCGGCCTTCCGGCCACGGCCTCGGTAGCAAACTTCCCCGACAGGGGCATGTTCGTCAGCGAGGACCAGGGAATGGTCGTGAACGAACTCACCGCCATGCGCGACAACAGTCAGCGTGTCGTGGACAGTTACGAAGCACACCGGACGCTCCGTGACAAGTGCGATGCTCTGCTGCTCTCCCTCAATCCGGAGAAGCAGAAGGAAATGCAGAACGCCAAGGATGTGGCAGAACTGAAAGGGGAACTTGCCGAGATGAAGCGTATGCTCTCTGCGGTCCTCGGAACCAAAGCAAAGGAGGAATAAACAATGGGTATCATTCATATCATGGAACGCGGTGGAGACGACCTCCGCGAGTACAAGAAAGCCGTCAAGATGGCGAAAGAGGCCATCGAGACCATCTGCGAGCTGACCGAGGAAATGGAGGACCAGTACGGCGAGCGTGGCGGAAACCACATGCGCGGAAGCTACCGCCGTCGTGACGAGATGTCCGACTATGACGAGCGTCGTGCCCGTGAATGGCGTGGCCGTTACATGTAGCAACCTGGGGCGGGGTAACTCGCCCCTTATTTGAAACGCCATGGATAGACTTGACTACTACGACATCCGTCCTGCTGGCATGGACGCTTACCTCTCAAACTACGGAAGGCACATATCAAAGCCGATGTACCTGTGGGCCGTGTCGATGATGCGGGACAGGAACGGGAAACGGGCGAAGCCGGTTGAGAAGGACGAGCTGAAGAAGATGCTCGAAGAATACGGTGCCGTCGTGGAGAACGACAGGGCCTACGATGTGCCGTATGTGTACATGATGGCCAAGATGGACTACTACGGCTCATCTATCACGGACGAGGCGCACCTTGCCCTTTTCGTGCATGACTACCTGGACGATCCGGACGGCTCGGAGACGAGGGCCTTCGACGAACTCTACATAAAGACCATCGCCCTTGGCATACCGATTGACTGGGAAGATGTGATCTGATGATTCACCGCGCACTCATAATCGGTCGTTGGATGGTGGACTTCCTTTTCTGCAAGGGAAAGTTCGATGAGGACGGAGTGCTGGCGTGCCTGCGTGACTGCGGCGCGTCAGACTTCGCCATGGAACAGGCAGACGACCTCATGCGGACATGCGACTACAACTGCGGATTCACCTTCGCCAACCCAAGGAAGAAACGCGCGGTCGTCGTCATAGGTCCTACCACCAGCGGAGCGGAGTTCACGGACACGCTCGTCCATGAGGTCCACCACCTCGCCGTGGCGATAGCAGCGGAACTCGGCATAGACCTGGAAGGGGAGGGACCGGCGTATGTCGCTGGCGATGCTGCCCGCGACCTCGCAGATGTCGTCTGCGAGCTTGGCTGCCGCCGTTGTCATTGAGGCCAGTTCAGAAGGGCGAGTACCTTTCTGTTCGCCTCCCACAGGACGGACCAGTCCTTGCGTATGTAGCCGTTCGTTATCTTCATGTTCTGGTCGGAGTGGCACAGGCAGTCATTGACAATCCCTTCGTTGATCCCGATGTTATATGCGGTCGTGGCCCAGGTGTGCCTGGCGCTGTAGAAATCCAGCTCCCCGTCTGGGATTCCGACACGCGCCCTGTATTTTTTCAACCCTTTCGCCAATGCCCATGTGAACTGCTTGAAGTTGCCGTGGAACCGGTGGAAAGTGAAGGCGTGCGTCCCGTCATCCTCGGCCCACTCCTTATATAGAGGCATTACGCACGGCTCGATGCGCACATGCATCTCGGCCCTGTCGAGCCTGTGGTCGCGCGTCTTCTGCCTGTTATAGACGATCACGCCCTTCTTCGGAGGCTTGCAGTCCAGCATGTCCGGTGCGTTCATGCCCATCAGGGCGAAGGACAGGAGGAAGGCATCGACGGCCCTGCGCTCCCTTCCCTCCAGCTCCTTCCTCATGTCTATCATCTGCTGGACCAATGACAGGTCTATGTCCCTGTGGCTGGCCGGCATGAGTTGTTTAGGAGGAGTGTAGAACTCGAAGGGATTCCGTATTACAAACTCGCCGGCCTCGTCGTTGTTGTATTTCTTGCGGGCGAGCGAGTGAACATGCTTCACGGCTGCCGTGTACATAGTGACGGCCCTGGCTCCCTTGCCGTGTTTCTTTTCGAGGTACGATTCGTATTCCCGCATGAGACGGGAGGTCACTTTCGATATGTCCAGCGTCTCGACACCAAGGAAACGCTTGAAGGCTCGGAAGGCTACCATGTAGTTCTCCCTGCTGCCCTTCGGCTTGTCGGCCACGGCCACAGGCCAGAAGGCGAGGAAGTCCAGCCGGAAGTCCCCGTTTATCCGTCGGCTGATGTGCGTGATGATGTCGCCGATCTGCATCTGCTCCAGGGCGTACATGTCGAGGTCGCTCACCGCCTCCCTCATCCTCGTCTCCAGCCGGAGCAGTCGGTTTTTCAGTTCGGGGTCCTTGACCGCGAGTTTCTTCGTGAGCTGGGACGGAGAAGCGACTTCGCTGGTGGTGATATACTTGGATTTCTGCTTGAAGGTAATGCGCATCTTGACGGAATAGTTCCCGTCCTTGCGCTTATACTGTGAGTATATGACTGGTGCAAAGGTAATCCGTGCCATATCAAAGTACAACTATAATACAACTTTTGATGGAAAATGTACTCATTTTTCGGGTACAAGTGCATGGGATTGTCTTGCGGTCGTTATCGTAACTCGCTTAAAATCAGCCTTGTACGGGTGGGGGGACTCGAACCCCCACGGCTTGCGCCACCAGATCCTAAGTCTGAAATGCCAATCCCTGCAAGCGTTTCATTGACAACGATTTAGGTGCTTGTTGCTTTTCGTATAATACAACTATAATACAACTTCTGCCTATTTCGCGATGATTACATGGCCTGTGCTGAAGCTCCGGACCACGCAACCCAGCACCAGGTCGAGGTGCCGTATTGATTCCTTCGGTATCCTGATTGGCGAGTGTATGAGGTGTCCGTCTGGGTATGTCTCCCTGTTGGACGAATAGGCCATGATGTAGTCGCCTCCGTCGTCCTGGACCTGCTTCGTGATCCGGAACTCGTCGGTCTCTATCACATATATCCCGCCATTGACGATGAGCCTTGTGTCGTTCACCCTTTTCAGGGCGAGTATGCACCCGCTCGGATACTCCACCATGGAATCGCCGTAGTGATGTATCGCGGAGGTGGCGTTGGGGAACCAGTCGCCGGCATCGACCCACTCAACCGACCTGGGCGTTCCGTCCACCTCGGCGACCATGCCGTTATTTCCTCCGATGGTGGCCACATCATCATATAGAGGTATCCGTTTCCTCGTCGTCCCTTCCTTGTATCCTTCTTCCCTGACGGTCCAGTCGGGGTTTTTCTTTATCCTTTCGAGCATTGATTTCTGGACGGGACGGTCGCCCCGCTCCATCTGCGAGACATATCCCTGTCCTATGCCAAGGTAATCTGCCAATTCCTGCTGGCTTATTCCGTTTTCTTTACGGAACTCCTTCAAATTTAACGAGGCCATAGCAATTCCTTGTAATAAATTTCAAAAAATAATTGCAGAAATATTTGCAATATTGCAATATATTGCTTTACTTTGCCTGTGGATATAGCAATTATTGCAATTTATCGCACCGTCAAAGCCTTTGACAATCGCGCGATAGTGTGCAAAAATATGCGAAATATTTGACACATGCAAATTATTAACACTGATTCTTTCCCCACGATCTGGGCGGGCCTCACGGAGGGACAGCGGTATTCTATAAGTACCGCGCTCATCCAGGAGGGATGCTGCACCACGCGGCAGACCGTCTGGAACTGGTCGCAGAACAAGACGCAACCCAGCACCAGGGATACGAAGGCACATGTCGCCCGTATAGTGAGCCGCGTCGTCGGCACCAAGGTTTTACCCGCTACGCTTTTCCCTTCGAGATGATACCGACCGTACACGACCTGATGGAGCAGGCCGAGACAATCTCCAACCTCGTCGCGGATGCGATACTGAAACGGACCTCGCCGGTGAAGGACGACATGTCGGAGAGGGAGGCACGGCGGGCGTATGGGACGCGCTGGCTGAAGGCCATGAAGGAGAAGGGACTGGCCGACGCTCACAGGATAGGGGGAAGGTGGATATACTCACGGCACCAGCTGGACTGCCTGCGGGCCGCCGAACGGGAACACGCTCGGCTCATACTGCAGGACACCGAAAGATAATACCAACACCTAATAACACAATTCAACATGCAAAGGACGAAAGCAGCTCTGGCCGATCACTTCTACGATTGCGCCATGTCCGCAATAGCGGACGAGAACTATGACATCATCGACAACGACGGCGGTTTCACCGACACCGACTTCGCCAACGCCGCCACCTCCATCTTCCGTAACCTCCTTGTGAAGGGACGGAACGGCGGCTATGTGTTCAAGAGGGAACCGCTCGACATCTACGCCATGGGATTCCAGTGGCGCATCAACAACAAGATGCCTGGCTTCGTCTCCTGTTCCGACGACAACCGCACGGGAGTAAGCCGCTGTGAGGGTTCCATCCTGCTTCGCATCTACGGAATCGACGAGGACGATGTGAAGGCCCTCCTTGACATGATGAACGAGGCTTGGTTCCTCATGACCAATGCGTAGTGCCATGAAGAAGATGATCCTTTCCGTCGTGGCCTGCGCCGCACTCATGCTGGGTGCGTTCTGGGCATGGGCCAGCTACCGCGACATCCTTGCCGCGTTCCTCTTTATCCTCGCACTCGTCCCGTCCTGCCTTTTCGAGGAAGGACGGCAGGAATACAAGACACGGAGAAATGCTTGACAGGGCATCACGATACTATGTCGAGCGCGTAAGGGATGCGCAGACCGTCACCATCATCGTCAATGAGGGCAGCAAGGACGAACTTCGCATCCGGACACAGCCGAAGGTCCGCGGGATCAAGAAACTGGCCCACGACCTCGCGCTCGGCCTACAGGATTACTTTAACATTCAAAACAGGACACTATGAGCTATCTGACGAAAACACCTGACATACTTCCCCGTGAAGACAAAAAGGACGATGACCTCGCCCGCGCAATGGAACTCTTGAAGGAGGAAGAACGGATGGAGAGATACTACAATGCTAAGAAGGCGGGAAAGCCATGTTGAATTGGATTTCATATCAGTTGGTGTTAGTCCCAGGGGCGGTTCCCGCCACCGCCCCTTTATACACCGAGAACACAATCACAACCTTCTAATACTTAACAACCATGTCAAACACTAACGACAAGCAGCTCGCCGCTGCAACCGCGGGTTTCCCCGCCCTGAACACCCTTCCCGACCTCGCGAAAGCGGAGGTGGCACCCACTGAACTCCTTGGGGAGTATTGGACCCCGGAGGCCGCAGGAGAAAGCAAGCGCGTTTTCTTCGCCGGCTTCGACACCCAGTCCGTCATCGAGCAGTCCACGGGCGAGACCCGCGAGCTGAACATCGTGAAGTTCGTGGAGAAGCAGGGCGACGAGTTCCGCACGATCCGCAACGGAAGCGCACGCCTGTACGGTGCCTTCGAGCAGTTCGCCAAGGACATCAAGCCTGGCCAGCCTTTCCTCATCACCTACCTGGGGAAGAAGAAAACCAACACCGGCAAGTTCGCCGACAGCTGGAGCGTGAAACCTCTCATCCTTAAGTAGCATGGACGCGAAAGATGTAAAGAACGCCTTCGGATTCGATGTCTCCGACCTGTCGGAGGCATCAGCCGACGGCGGCGAACTGGGTACGGGAGAACTCCGGTTCGACCAGAACGAGTACACGGACTTCGAGCAGTTGAAATGGCTGCTCTCCGATGTGCCGGCCAAGTGCAGGGGGAAGAAGCCTTCCTGCCGTTCCCTCTCCGTGAACGGGAAGGTCATGCAGGATAAAATGTCTAAATACCTTGCGACCAACGCCGAATCCAGCTCCGCGCTGAAAGAGGTGCTGAAAAGTCCCCGCCACTACCTCATCTACAAGAACGAGGACCTTCACGAAAAGGACGAGAGCCACTTCACGCTGGGGACCTTCTGCCACTCGGCCTTCCTGGAGCCGTCCAAGTTCGCCAAGGTCAAGGTCCTGCCCGCCGAAGGTAACAAGAGTTCCAAGGCCGGCATACAGGCGTACATCAAGTATTACTGGGACCTTCTCGGAATCCAGCCTGACGCTTTCCTCGCTGACATGAAGATGGACGAGATGAAGGAGGTGCTTTACGACCTTGAAATGGAGGCGAAGAAATCCGGCTACACCTTCATCGACCCTGACATGATGCAGGTGGTGAAGATCGTGCAGTCCTCCTACCGCACCTACGGAGGCGGCATACTGCCCCGTCTCGTCGCCCAGGGACGCACGGAGGTATCCATGTACGGCAAGGACCCTTCCACTGGCTTGAAGGTCAAGATACGGCCAGACTGCATGCTTTTGGAGGAACAGGTCGGCGCGAACATCATCCTGTCCGTCAAGACCACATCTGCAACCAGCATCGAGGGTTACATGAGGGACGCGGCCAAGTACCGCTACGAACTGGCCGAGGGTATGTACCTGCAGGTGGCGAGCCAGATAACCGGACGCAAGTTCACGGGGACGCTCATGCTCGTCGCCCAGACGGTCATTCCTTACCAGTGCTTCCTCCTGTGGCTTGACGCGGAGGACCTTGCAGTCGGCAAGTACAAGTACCAGCAGGCCATTGACATCGTGAAGGCTTGCAGGGATTCCAACAGCTGGCCTGGGTTCGAGTCCTTTGCGGAGGACGACGCTCACGGCATCATCAAGGCGCGGTTCCCAGGCTACATCAAGGCCGAGCTGAAACCGCAGTACATTCCTGATTACGACGGACCCGTGGCAGGGGAGGAATAGACATGGAGAACGGCGGTTGGATCAAGTTGCACAGGAAGTTCCTTAACTGGGAATGGAGCGACTCTCCGGAGATGGTGGGCCTTTTCGTCCACCTTCTCCTGGAGGCCAACCATGAGGAAAGGAAATGGCACGGCCAGACGATCCTCCGCGGTCAGGTCCTCACCTCCCGTGACCGGCTCGCCAAGCTGACGGGCCTTTCGGTGCAGCAGGTGAGGACTTGCCTTAACCGCATGGAGCAGACGGGGGAGATTAGCAGAAAATCAACCAACAAATTCACCCTCATAACTGTCTCTAACTACGATAGATACCAAGTCAATGACGAGGTAGAGCAACCAACAAATAACCAGCAACCAACCAGCAATCAACCAACAAATAACCAACAAATAACCACAAACAAGAATATAAAGAATGAAAGAAATAATAATACTCTCTCTAATGGGGGGTGGCGATTTCTTTCTTCGGTCCAAAAATCGGTTTGCGGTTTCGACAAGGACAGGATGGCCGAAATGAAACGCGACCTGTTCCGCGCCGAGGTTGAGAGGTTGGCCGGCCAGCTGGAAATGCCGACTGAGCAGGTGGATGATTTTGTGCGGTACTACACCGAACACACCCCAGGCAGCGACACGATCAGGGCCGAGACTTACGACCCCTTCAATGTGCGCGACAGGATGGTGAGCTGGATGAAGCGGGAGAAGCCGAAGGTGGTTGCACGGCAGGAGACTGGGCAGGGAATGGTCGATAGGACAGTGAAAGCGTTCAACGAAGTAGAAGACTGGATACATGGAAGATTTAGCAGTACGACAGGAGACGGCGATGCAGATAATCAGTTCAGGCGGTAACATCGCCACGGCTGACGACCTCGCACGGATCAGGCTCGCGACGGACGACGCGGGCGTGCGCATCTATCCGCGCTACAAGGACGGACGGGACGAACAGCGCCTGTCCTGGCTGAACAGGCAGTTCTTCGGCCTCGCACTCATCGCACACCAAAGCGTGGACCCCACGACGATAAAGGTGGACCTGTTCACCCTCGACAGGGAGATCATGGACCACAGCGTCCTTCGCGAGCTGACGCTGGTGGAAATGCAGGAGGCTTTCAGACGGGGAATCTTCAAAGAGTACGGGGAATACTACGGCCTTACCGCCGTCTCCCTCATCGGATTCTTGAAAGGATTCGTTCGGAGCGACAAGAAGGTCGCCGCATCGTCAATCATCTACAAGCTCGAAGCGAGGAAGGAACAGGAGGCCAACGCCCGTTTCTTCCGCGAACTCTATCAGGCGGAGAAGGAGGGGAAGGTCGAGGTGCCGGATTTCTCCGCGAACCGCATCAACGGCCCGCAGGCGAAGAAAACCTACACGGACGAGGAACTTGTCGCACACAGGGAGAAGATTCGCCAGCAGGCCGAAATGATACGCAGACAGGCAGGAAAGGAGGGCGGCGATGAAAGGTAGGAAACACGAAGCGAGCTGGCCGTCGGTATGGAACCAGGTACGCGACGCAATAGCGAGGAACAATGCACCGGAGGAAGTGAGACAGGCCGCCCTTCCCTGTAATGTCGGCTGGAACTGCCACGATGGCAAGTTCTACATCTTCTGCAACGAGACCCTGTACAGGTGGCTGGAGGTGCCCGACGCGCCGGACGATCCGTCCCACCTCGGAATAATAAAGCCGTACATCTGGCCCATGATGCAGCGGTACAACTGCAAGGACCTCTATTACCGGCTCATCAAGACAAACATCACGATTAAACACTGACAACCATGGCAAGCAAGAACAACAACCCTAATCCTGGCCGTTCCCTCACTCAGAAGGAGCAGATTCTCCAGTACCTCCAGAACGGCGGCCTTCTCACGCCCTTACAGGCCCTTCAGATGTTCGGCACGACCAAGCTCGCTACCCGCATCTCCGAACTCATCAACGAGGACGGGCACACCGAGATTCAGAAACGCTACATCAAGGTCGATACCGCGCACGGCAGCGCACATGTCATGTCGTACTTCATTGATCCGAGACTGGAGTTCGCGTTATGAAAGCAACTGATTTGATGGTCGGCGACCAGGTGACGCTTTTCGAAAAGTATCCCGCAAAGGTGGAGTGTATCGGCAACACAGATGTTTATCTGATGGACGATGACGGTGTGCATTGGCGTGTGCCTTACTCCTTCATAAAGCCGGTTCCCATCACTCCGGACAATCTGTTGAAGAATGGTTTCAGGAATGGAGAGAGAAATGAGGTGATGGACCAATACATCTTTGTTGATAATCTCGAACAAAGTCCACAGACTGTTGTGAGTTATTCTTTCTATAAAAGGCCGATCCAGGGAGCGAAGTCATTTCTCGACTGCAGGACGAAATCGAAAGATGCAGATGCCCAGGACGACGCGCAGAAGATAAACATCTTGTATGTTCATGAACTCCAGCACCTGCTTAGGGTTGTCGGAATTGAAAAGGAGATAGTGATATGAAGAAGCTCATCGAACAAATCAAAGCCGAGGTGGAACGGCGATACAATAAGCACAAGCAATCCAACGCAATTACGGAAAATGTGTATGCAGAGGAGGATAAATCCATCCTTTCCTTCCTTGACACCCTCCAAGAGCAACCCGTCTGCGAGGAGTTGAATGATGAGATTTACAAAGAGAAAGCAAAAGTTGCTCGTTTGTTTGGTGGTGTTACTGGTGAACAGGATAGAGCCCTCATTGAATTCGCCCGCCACTTCTACGAACTCGGTAGGCAGAGCAAGGGAGTGGAATGGACAGAAAGGGACAAAACCATACTCAATAACATTGTTGCATACAAGTATTTGAATGTGGATGACTTGGAATGGTTAAAAGAACTTCCAGAAAGATTCGGCATTAAACAGAGCAAGCCAAAGGTGAGTGAGGAGTTGGAGGAGGAAATCAAACGCTATGGAGAAGAACATCAGTTTGATTTGCCTTCATTCCAAAATGTTGCCCGCCACTTCGCCCAATGGCAAGCAAAACAAGACCAAGAGACTATTGAACTTGCCGAAGACCATGCATATTTCGCCGGAGCCGTCAACGAAAGAGAAAAGATGATGAAAGAGGCGGTCCCATTCTATGAAATACTCAAGGTAGTCCCACCTGGACCAGAACGAGACAAGGTTCGCATCATCATCGTAAAGGAGGACTAACATGAAGAACAAGATTTATGTTCACATCGGGGCGCATCTCGGATTGATGGTGGCGACGAATATCCCAGTAGAACCAGGAGAGAAAGAATACATCAGCAAGGACGCTCTCTTAGAATGGGCGAATGGGATGTGCAAAGCATCCGTAACACTCGGAGAAGAAATTTCATACAAAGAACTAATTGAACACATTAAATCACTATGAAGTATTGCATAAGACAGGATCGTCCGCTCACAGGACTGGCTGGTGGCGACCAATTCCTCGGAGGGTGTGAAATCTACGGAGTGCATCACGACTGCGTGGGTTGCCCGAATCTGGTGGAGATGGGAGACGGATCGTATGCCGCAACAACCGTGGCCGATAACACCATGGTGCAGGAAGAAAAGCCAAAGACACCGGCAGAGAAGATACACGCGGCGGTCGAGAAACTGCGTCAGGCCCTCCCGTTTGGAGCCTGTTCCGGCATGTTATCAATGGAGGCCAACTGCAAGGACGAGGCTTACAGTGAGGTCCTTTCCATTGTTGATGCTATCCTCGAACTCGCACCAAGTGTCGAAAAGTACGAATACCCTGGTATTCCTGTAAAAGACTCGATCGAGGTAACATCGCGGATGGCGTATATCAAGGACGAAATGAAACCTATCGCCGAGTTCCTTCTGAATTACGCCTATTGGGATTTGCACAAGGATATCTGGGGACAGCCTACGGTCGTGGTCCCCGTTTTCCGTGTCCTTGATGCAATCGCACAGGAAGGGAAGCCGTACTGCGAAGGATAAAGGAGAAGATTCCATGAAAAAGATAATGTTCAACGACAAGTACGGCCTCACTCATGCCGTGCTTGAAGGCACAAAGACCATGACGAGGCGACTTATGAACCCGCAACCGTGGTGTTGGGCCTTTGGCGGGATTCCACATTCCTCTGACATGAAACCTATCATGCCAGCTTATAAGGTCGGCGAGGTCGTGGCCGTGTCGCAAGCATATCGAGATATTTCTCAATTCAACCCAGAGGCATACGAGGATGTTATGCTCGACCAAGGAACTATCTGTGAGGCAAGTCATCCGTACTCACACCTTATGCGGAGCGGAGGTTGGGATAACAAGATGTTCGTGAAGGCCGAACTCATGCCTCACTATATCCAGATCACCGACATTGATGTTCAGCTGTTGCATGACATCTCCGACGAGGACTGCCTTCGCGAAGGGATAATGCGGAAATGGATTGAGGCCGGCTCCCTGTATCACTACTATCTCCCAGGTGTACCGGTGAAAAGCAAGCATGATGTGTATTCTTCTCCGTGCGACGCATTTGCCGCGCTCATCGACAAGATATCCGGCAAGGGAACTTGGTATAGAAACCCATGGGTGTTCGTCTATGCGTTTGAACTTGTGAAATAGCCATGAAAAAGATTAGAATCAACTGGAAGGCACTCGGAAAGGCGACGGCACTTGTCGTCGGATTCTTCGCCCTGTTGTACGGGATCATGTGGGCCTGCTCGAAATCGCCCCTGGTGACGGTGGTGATTTTCTGCATCGCACTCATTTCGATTGTCTATGCGTTAATTGACAAAGACGGTTATTGAACCATGAAGATTGACATCACGCTTATCGAAGAAGAAAAGCCGTTCCTTGTTGCCGGCTTTTCCGAACTCACACAAGATTTTGTTTTCGGTTTCCCTTACTTCCACAAGACCAGGAGCGTGGACGGGAAATCGAAGGTCTGCCCGTGCATCATTCTACCTTGTGCCGATGATGGAGTATTGCTTACCAGTGATAGTGAATATGACTTTGCCGTGAAACGGGGAGAGTTCCATCCTATCAGGGGGGAACTTCTCCCGTTTGACCGCGAGGAAAAGGGGTGCTATGTTTTTAAGTACGGGATCGTGTTCCCGCTTGACCAGTTTCGGCCCTAATTGATTGAGTTATGAAAGGATATGCCGCAAGAGACGAAAACGGACGGCTGAACTTCTTTTTAGGTGTCCCACATAGATTCACAAATCCGAACGGAAATGATTATTGGGTCGGACACGGAAGGATGAAACAACCGAACGAGTTTTTACCAGAACTGTCTTGGGACGATGACCCCATCGCAGTAGAAATTTCAATTAAAAGAATATGAAAGATATTGACGAATAAATCCATACCAACTTTATGAAAGTCTAAATTCACCAAACTTGCTACCGCTATGAGTAAAGCCAAACGAATCATCATCGACTTGTCTATCCCGGACGATTTCCGCATAGACGAGGAGTATCTTAACGAGATTAATTGTGCAGTTTGCGATGTGCTGAACGAGGAAGGGAAGTTCGATTGCCTCGTTACGCAGATTATGTGCAAGTCCATCGGCCCGAAGACGAAGAAGTAAGTCATTCCCGGCCCTAATTGACTAATATGGACGGACGAGATTTCAAAGATTGGGCATTTCAAGCCACGGGTGTCGGTGCGAGAATCCTATTCCTTGACCGGGACGGGAACTATCACGAAATAGCATCCGCAAAACGATTCCGCAGTCCGGAAACTTATGGCGAGGTTGATGTACTTATGGAAGACGGGGTAATGATGCAAACATTCGGAGAACTTCGTCTGGACAAACCGCCGCAGGAGTTGCTTGACTATATGAACAAGAAGTGGGAAGAACAAGAAAACGGCCCTAAATGATTTAGTTAGCACTAACTCTTAATGTTATTAACATTAATTCAATTCCGGCCCTAATTGATTGAGATATGAATAGCGAAGAAATCATAAAGAAGATGAAAGTCAACGATTGTGTGAAAATCGTCGAATTGCTTAATGCACTCCCGGAGGGCATTCAAATTCCGACAAAGCAAACGAACTTCCGGGGAAGGCCATACCACCGTTATTTCCTTGTCATAGAACGGTTCAGTAAGGAGTGGTGTATTGCGTATGAGGATGTTCCAGAATCTGAAATATTTACGCCAAATAGTATTGTCTCTGTCAGCGACATATCTATCCTCGATGCGCTGAAAAAAGTGCATAGTGTTATCAAGGAAAAAGGATATGAGACATTCTAATTCCGGCCCATATTGATTATGACTGAAAAACAAGAGAACGAGTTTCGGAAGATTGCGGAACAGGCCTTCCTTAAAAACGAGCCTTATATCCCGTTCTGCACGGGATTGTCATTTGGTGCATATTTCAATATCGCAAAGTACTTTTATGAACTCGGGAAGAACGATAAGTAACCCAATTCCGGCCCTAATTGATTGAGTTATGATTGAAGAACTAAAAGAACATATCTACGGTTATAGTCCAGATGGGAAACCCGAACTCGCTGGGCCGCCACCTCCAGCGGAGTTGATGTATAAAATCAACGAGATTATTCGCTACATCAATTCTTTGATAAGTGTAGGGATATTACCTATCAACGATGATTAAATACGGGTGCGGAAACGGAAGCCGTGAGGCCGACAGGGATAAAGAGACGGTCTGCTATTCATAGGTTAAAGTTTTAGTACACACACCCCACCGCACCCTTTCCATAGGGCGTGAACTCCCAAAGAACACACTTTCCTTCTGACCAACCATTAGACCGAGGACACGCCCTTTTAACTGAAACTACACAAAACGAGATATGAAAGAGAAATACCAACTCTGCAACGCCGGAGGAATTTACCACTACATCAGACTTACCAAGAAGCATTGGTGGTCGAGGTGGGAGATTGAGTGGGAAGGAAATGCGCCAAGAATCTACATGCTCCACGGAGTGCCGGCCAAATTACATATCGGAGAGAATATCCCATTTGAAAAGATAAAACAAGAGTTCATTGATGCCATGAAAGACGAACTTACCTGGGAGGACATCAAGCGGATCGTGAACATTGCCGACGACCTGTTACCAGGAATCGACACGGCGGCCATACTCTCCGAGTTCCAAACCGAGGAAGCCTACTACAAGGAGATACTGAAACGCTACAAGGAGACCAGGAAATGACAAAGGATAAATGCGGACCCTGTAAGTTGCTCAACTGGATGAATACACGGGAGGGTCAGAAGGATTGCTGTCGCTATTTCTCACCGCCCGTTGCGTTGGAGAATGTCGAGTGTAAGCACACGCAGTATGGGTACGGAACCCTGGTAGAACCAACGATAATCAAAAAACGGAAGAAATGACCGAAAAGATACTGAAACAGGCATCGTGCGAGACTAATGTCCTCTATATGATGTCCCTCGCCATGGACCTCATACTGCGTAACAACGAGTGGCTGATGTCCCGTCTGCGCGAATCGTTCCGGAAAGACAAGAAGCAGCTCTTTACGCGGTACACCAAGACCGTGAGGGACGCTTGCTATCTGCAGGACCTTCTCACGCAGGATATCTTCGACGCTGATGAGAAGAACAATTACAAGAATATCCAGATATGGCAGGACGAGGCCAACGAGCTTTCCCGTCTCGTCCTCCTGTTCGCCGACCGCTCCGCTGACCAGAATGTCGTGGATAGAATCTTTAAGTTCATCAGGGAACAGCCTGGCGAGGGGATAGTCACGGAGGAAATGCTTGAATCGTTTTACCTAAAGAAATAGCCATGTTACTTACGATCACACTTATCATCATTCTTGTCGCCACGCTCTGTGTCCTGTGGGCGTTGAAACGGCAGGACGAACTTTCCGAACTCAAAGAAGAACTTGACAAGTATTCATTACACCTGGACGAACGGGCAAACCAGCTCGCGGCTGACGAGGCCGTGGTCCGTGGTCTCAACCTCCAGCTCCGCAGGGAACTGATAAGGCTGGGGATAGTGGAAGATTCACCGTCGGGAGACGGCGACGCAAACCCGCAGTGATGCGGTGGAGCCGAGAATGGAATTAGTTTTTTCATATGCAAAATTCTTCACGCCTCGCCACGGGTCTGCGGCTCATCCGTGGCTTTTTATCAAAGACTAACCAAGACAGGATATGATATCAGTGATAATGCCCGTATATAATGTGCGGAAATACATAGGTCCATGCCTTCGCTCGCTGAAGGAGCAGTCCTTCCGCGACTGGGAGTGCATCGTGGTGGACGACGGCTCTACCGACGGATGTGCGGAGTTCCTGGACGAGAAGGTGGGTGGCGACAGGCGTTTCACCCTGATTCGTCAGGAGAACAGGGGACTGGCCGAGGCCCGTAATGTCGGCATCGCCCATGCGAAGGGCGATTCGCTTTTCTTCCTCGACTCTGACGACTGGCTGGAGAGGGACGCGCTGTCCTACCTCAATTGTCAGTCCGAGGCGAATCCCTGCGTCGGAAGGATTGTCGGACTCGATGTCGTCCATAACGAGCGGACGGGTAGCTGCCACCTGTGGTCTATAACTCCCGCCGGCCTACATCGTCCTGACGGCCCGTATCTTTTCTCCGGTCCTGACTGCGATGTTGGGCACGCCACGGCATGCCTGTATGTGAGAAGGAACATTCCGTGCGAGATCGTGTTCCCGAAGGTCGTCATCTTCGAGGATATGATATTCAACATGGGTCTAATCTTCGCCGGCACCACGACGCTCGTCACGACCAAGGCGATATACCACTATATCAACCATGTGGGGTCTCTGATATACAGGAGCGTCAGCAAGAAGGAGGCTGACGACATGAGGCGGGAACTGTACGGACTGGCAGAGAGGTTCAACCCCAGTCCTGCGGTGTTTTCGCGGTGCCGACGGTTTCTGAACAACGGATTGAAAGGAAAAGGACAATAGACATGAACAGGACACTCGTAGTAATACCATATCTGGCGAAGGCCGCCCAGGGGTGCGAGCTGGAGCTGGCCGTGGCCGGCTGGCTGAAATTCTTCACGGACCCTCTGCACCTGATCGTCGTCGGCGACAGGGACGACAATGTGGACCGAGCCTTCGAGAACGCACCGAAGCTGTCCAGGGACGGCACGACCGAGCTGGAGTTCATCTCCTGCCCGCAGATTGAGCCTGTCGAGGGGCAGTACCTTCCGCACCTGGACCATGTTCACAAGTTCCGCATGGTGCATGAGGAATATCCGGATACGGAGGGATTCGTGTACGCCTGCGACGACATGTACGCCATGAGGCCGTTCGGCATGTCCCATATCATGCAGGTCAAGGTTCCGTCTGACTATGTTATCCCTCCGTTCGACTGGGAGAAGGAAAAAGGCTGGTGGCGCGACCTCGGCAAGACGCGCGACCTGTGCTGGCGCGAGGGATTTACGGAGAGGAACTATGTGTGCCACCTCCCTGTGTATTACAGGTGGGACTGGCTTCTCGACATATACGACCGCTACGACTGCGACCATGTGAGCTATGTCGTCGAGAACATCTACTTCAACAAGCACTACGACAGGAGCGAGCCGTGGTGGTACGACACCCTTTTCCATGACGAAGTGAGGACTGCCATCCCTGGTCTCCGTCCCGTCGGCTCCGTGACATGGGTGACGAACGCCAACTGCGGATGGAGCAGGAGGCTGGAGGACATACTGCGGAAGCACTACGGGATTTGGGAAAGATAGACCGCACCACGGCATCCAATGGCATATATTCGCAAGTGATGTATGGAAATTAGTATCAGCACAAGCGACATTAAGGCGATCATTGCCGAGGAAGTCTCCATCGCCGCGGACCAGGCTTATTCCCAGGACGGGATATCCCTGTACGACAGCGTTGTCCTCTCGTCGAAGGACGACGCTCTTGTGGGCCGTCTCATCAGGGACGCAATCGCCCAGCTCGCCCGGAGGGAATCGGACATCTGCACCTACACGGCATTGGCCATCACCTTCAACATCTCCGACGCGGCGGCCACCTCGACGGTCGTTACCGCCGAGCTGAACCGATACATCGCCCTCCATGCGTGCGCCGACCTGTTCCAGAGCAGGAAGGCCGACCTCGTTCCGGACTATACCAGGCGGGCGCAGGAGGCCATGGACAATGTTGATTCGCTTGTAAGGACGAGAACGGCACCCACCAGATCATGACGACGATAACGATAACCATACTGCGGTCGAGCGTCCTTGCCGACATGAAGGTCAAGAACCACCATGAGGCCGCCCTGATTCCGGACTCCAAGGAGAGATACCTTGTCGAGGCCGGAACGGAGAAACTGCTGGAACTGCACCAGTGCATCACCGACGCTTTTTCCGATGCGTCTGCCATCGTCCGTCCGTTCATCAAGTCCAGCACAGAATCGGCGACGGCGACGGGAAACGACACCTACGCATCGACGGGAGACCTCTCCGTCGTCCTGTATCTGACCTGGCGCAAGGCTGACGGACTTTCCGTCCCTCTGACGGCTGCGCTCCACAAGTACATCGTGAACGATGCCCTTGCGAAGTTCTACAAAGCCGTTGCGCACCCTGCGCTCACACAGGCGAGGGAGGCCGAAATGCAGAAGGACCAGTCCACCATTGAGAACCTGCTCCGTCGCAGGGGTAACCCCACTTACTCGACGATATGAAAGAGAGGACAGTCACAATATCGAGGAACGACATCCTTTTCGATGTGGACGCGGAGACTCATATCTTCGCCAAGGTGAACGACGGGAAGGACCCTCGCCGTTTCGACGCGCTGGAGTCCGATTCGGAGGACGCTTTCAATCTCAATGTGATCGTCCGTCATGCGCAACGCAGGGCGGCAGAGCTGAAAGATAGCCTGTCCCGTTTCCTGAAAACGCCGACGAGCGCAGTCTCATTTGCTACGGCGACCATCGACACGACTGCTGGATATTCGTTTGCCTTCTATGTGGAGGACGGATTCCAGGACGAGCTGATGGACCCGCTCGCAAAGGACATAGAAGCATATATCGCCAACGGGACGATAGCGGACTGGTACGCAGGGGCGGGCGACGCTATGGCCGCGTCCTACCAGCAGACGCTGGCACCCACCAGGGACCGCATCGTATCCTATCTTGTCAAACGCAAATTTCCGACCAGAACATGAGCGTAACCGTCAGCATAGATATCGGCTCCGTCATCAGCGACATCAAGGTGAAGTCGTTCATGAACACCGAGAGGATAGCGGACCCCGTGCAGAGGTACGCCGTCCGTGCGTCGGAGGAGAACGAGGCCGAGATTAAACAGGGAGTTCAGCACGCATGGAACGCGCTCCGCGCCCTGTGCCGAAAGTTCCTGTCGCACACCGCGGACACGGCAGGGGACAGCGACCTGTGGAATAGCTTCACGGGAGACAAGAGCCTTGTTTTCGATGTGACCGCGCGTCGCACCTCGAACTTCGCCCAGCCTTTGGCAGAGGCGGCGCATGAGTTCCTTGTGGCCGGTGCCCTGCGCCGTTTCTACACCAGCGCGGCCATGGGCGACCTCGCCACGGCCTACACCGCAGACGAGCGGGCCGCGGCTGAACGGATCACGGCAATCATCTACAAGAAGGACGAACCGATTTACACATAGCAGGCCATGTCAAAGAGCAGGACAATAACAATCAAGAAGAATGACATCTTCTTCGACATGGATTCCCTCTCGCTCTCCTTTTCGGAGGTGTCTGGCGGGGACGGAATCGCCCGTGCCGATGCCATAGCCACGGAGACCGACACCACCGCAGGGACGAGGAAGCACACAAGGCTTGCCGACCGCAGGGCCTCCGACATTCGGACGCTTCTTCGTCGTTTCATCACTACCACGACCTCATCTTCCGCGAACGACCAGCTTTCCACCTCCGACTACACCTATGCGCTCACGCTGGATTCGGAGTTCGAGGATTCCACGCTCCAGCCTCTGACCGCCGAGATTCACGACTACATTGTGAAGGGTGCGCTGGCCGACTGGTACAACGAGATCGGACTGAAAGCACAGCATGACACCCTCGATGCGGAAGCGGAGACGGCCAAGGCACGCATCAAGGAACTCATATTCTACCGCCCAGTACCCTCATTCAGAAGTTAAGCCATGGTCATAACCCTGTATCCCAATCCCATCATCGACGAAGTGCGCAGAAAGGCGTATTTCGAGGTGCAGCCGGTCCAGGAGCCGGAGGCACGGCACGATGCACGCGCCGGCGAGGAAAAGATGCCTGAACTGGAACAGGCCCTGCTTGTGGCCGATTCCCAGCTGCAGTCACTCATCATGCGCTGGCTCGTCCATGACGAGACCGTGGAGACGGAGGATACGGGCGGCCTTCCCTCCACCTTCCGCTATGAGTTCGTGTTCACGGAGCGCAGGATGAAGGGCAAGCTACCCGCCCTGACCGGCCAGATGCACGACTACCTTGTGAACGAGACGCTCTCGAAGCATTTCACCAATGTAACGCAGGTCCAGCTCGCGGACAGGCACGCCGCAATTGCCGATGCGTGCGCCAAGCGTATCAACGACTTGCTCTACACCAAAAACCCGCCGATCGTATGAGCTATGTCCTTGCAACCATAAACGACCCCTCCGTGGAGACGAAGGTCCGTAATGTGGATATCTACAAGAATCTTGTCTATAAGGATGTAGAGCTTCACACCTTCAAACATGTGGACGCATCTGGTTCGCAGGATGTGACGGTGCGCAACGCCGTGTCTGCCGACCCTGCGGAGAATGTCGATTCCGCGGTGGTCGCCCGTCTCGTCGCCTTCCGAGAGGCAACCCTTCGCAAGATTCTGCAGAAATACCTGGCCGACGAGCCGCAGGCATACGCCGACGACGGCCTGTCCGTGGCAGACGACCGTTTCCGTTTCTGGTTTAACTTCCCTGTAACCTTCAAGGATGCCCTTCTCCAGTCGCTCACGGAGTACATGCACCGCTTTCTTGTGTTCGGTGCGCTGTTCGACTGGTACACCCAGCTCGGCATGGTCCAACAGGCAAATGCGTATGGCTCCCAGCTGAAAGGACTGGAAGATGACATCAAGAGCATGTTCGGCGGTGCGTCGATCGTAACGAGGCCGATGCAGCCGTTCGGACCTGCGTACAAGTTCAAGTAGCCATGGCGAGACCGAAGGGAGACGGAAAGGGCCGTCAGGGTGGCGGTCGGCAGAAGGGAACGCCTAACAAGCGTACCAAGGAGGTGCGCGACCTCATCACGAACTTCGTCGAAAGCAAGTGGGACGAATTTCTCTCGAACTACGATAGCATAGTGGACCCGGAGAAGAAATGCTACATCATGCTCCAGCTCCTTCCGTACATATCCCCGAAGATGGCATCCGTCGAGTACAAGGGCGAGGCACCCGTCAAGACCTTCAAGGACGAACTGGACGAGCTGTCGGAGGAAAAGACGCGCAAGTAATGACCGAACACCCTTGGCAGACAATCATCGGACAGGCCCCCAGCAAGAGCAACACCTACCGGATAATCAACATAGCCGGTCATGCGAAACTTGGGAAGACCGCTTCGACCGAAGCATACGAGAAATCCTTCTACATGCAGGTAGGCCCTTATCGGAACATGATGATAAGCGGATTTTTCGAGCTGTATGTGCGGGTTTACTTCACCACCATGAGCCATGACCTCGATAACTCCCTCAAAGCGATCCTGGACTGCCTGCAACAGGCGAGGGTCATCAAGAACGACAACAAGTGCGTAAAGATAGTGGCCGAGAAGTTCATCGACAAGAACAATCCGAGGGTGGAGTTCAGAATCGTCGAGGTGTAAGCATTTCCGACTGACATGGCCATAAATGAACGGCCATTTTTCTTGTATCCTTCCAAACTATAACAGTTTCCAATAGTTTGTTGGGAAAGATAGACCAATCCACGATACTGGATTGGTTTTCTTTGTTTGTAATAAAAGCTATCGCTATGGGTCCTAATCAAATCGCAGGTATCGTCCAGGGTGGCATCGGTCTGACCGCTGCCATCGGCGGTGCGCTCTATGGTGGAATCAAGTCCGGCAAGCTCAACCGAGAGGCCGAATACATGTTGCAGAAGCAACGGGACGAGAACAAGCAGTGGTACAATATCAAGATGGCGCAGGACTACACGCGCCGTACCGATGTGCAGGCGGCAATCAACCGCCAGCGTGAACTCCTGAACGAGCAGTACAAGCGTGCCCGTGCCACCAATGCCGTGGCCGGTGGCACCGATCAGTCCCTCGCCCTCCAGCAACAGGCCGCCAACCAGTCCCTGTCCCAGACCATGACGGACATCGCGTCGCAGGCTTCCAACTACAAGGACAATGTTGAACAGCAGTTCCGTCAGCAGGACGCAGCTCTCAACCAGCAACAGATTCAAGGTCTGCAACAGAGGGCGGCATCGACCGCACAAGCCGCGAGCCAGGTCGTGAACTCCGGTATCAAGATGGTCGGAGATTCTTTCGAGACATTTACTTCCTCACCCGTTAAATCCAACGCATAATGCCGGAGAAAGTCGAAAAGGCGTGGAAAGACTATCAGTCCGCGCTCCAGCAGTACGGCGACGATCAGGCGACCGCCGTCCGTGAAGCCTACGATGTATGGCAGAAGGCCCAGCAGGATGCGGAGTCCACCCGCTCGAAGGCTATGGCCCAGGTCCGTCAGGGTGTCGTCGGTTATCTCGACGAAGGGTACAACGCACAGGACGCACTCATCAAGGAGGCCGAGGAACGGCAGAAGAAGGCCGAGCAGGAGGACGAGGACCTGCGACGCATGGAACACAGGCGGGTGTCCTGGACCGGTGCCGCGGAACTCGCCGCCAACCTCGTCAATATGTTCGCCGTCGGTGGCCTCCATGCGAGCAATCAGCAGTATCACTCCTATTCCGAGGACTGGCAGAAGAAGGCCGACCGAGACCAGCGCGAGCGACGGATGCGTATCGACAACATGCGTGAGCGTCAGCGTGCCCTTCAGCAACAGATGATCCAGATGAAGATGCAGGGCGGTTCCCAGCTCGCCCAGTTCGATGCCGGCGAGCTAAATACCAGGTACAACAACGCGGGACGGATTTCCGATGCTGGACTGCAGTCTGCGAAGGAACTCGCTGGAATCAAGGCCCAGACGGGCAAGGAGGCGGCGCAGGCTGGCGTACAGGGCGCGACGGCTGCCGTCAATATCCGTATGCAGGAACGGCAGATTGCTGAACAGGCCGCTGCACGGCGCGAGAACGCGGCCATCACCGCAGCTCGGTACGGACTGCGGAAGAACGACAAGGGCGAATACGAAATCGACCCCAACAGCGCAATATCCAAGGCGACCTCGCGGGCCGGCTCCGGTAGCGGTGGTAGCAGTAGCATCAACACCCTATACTACACCAACGAGCAGGGCGAACTCGTCCCCGTCTATATGAGGACGAAGGAATATGATGAGTTCGTCACCCAGTCCTATGCGAAACTGAAAGACAACGAGGACTTCATCAAGGCGTACCGCCGTCTCTCGAACGACACCGAGAAAAAGAGCCTCATCTATCAGTTCGCCATACAGGACCCTGAACGCCGTGCGGTATTGAGCCAGTACAGCGACACACCGGAAGCGTACACGCCTTCGCCCGCCGCCGTCCCTGAACAACCGCAGAACACCGCAGGATACGCAACCAACGGCAGGACCGCCAATCTGACCGGCCTCGGCAACTATCAATAGTAAATAACCTCTCTCTCCTACGATATGCCTAACGACGGAACCAAGAGATACTATGTCCAGCTCCCCGGCTTTGAGCAGGGCGAGATTTGGGACGAGGATAAGTACAACCGCAACAAGGAGCAGCTGTTCAAAGACCACAAGGACGCAATCGTCATGGAGACCTCTCCAATGGCGATGGATGACGCTATCGGTGACAATGACATGTTCACCGTCCACCTTCCAGGCTTTCCGCAAGCGGAGGCGTGGGATGCGGGCAAACTGGGCCGTAACAGGGAGCAGTTGTTGAAGGAACATCCTGATGTGGAGATTGTCCGAGCCAAGCCTGTCGATTTCTGGGGAGAGAAACTGAACGCCATCAACGCGGAGATTAACCAGCTCAAGCCGAGGCAGGAATCCGCACTCGCAAATGCGAACGACACGGCAACCAACATGCGGACGGCCTTCGACGATCTGGACCCTGCGTCAGTCGTCGATGCGGCCAACCGCTCGCAGGAGGCCACCTCCGAACTCTTTGATGTGCAGGGCCGTCTTGACACGCTTTATCGAGAGAGAGAGAACAATCCTGCCTATCAGTCCGAGAAACAGGCGAAACTGCGGGCCTTTGACGAGGCTACCGCCCGTATCGACGGCATGTTTGGCCAGCTCAACGAGGCCAACCCAGCGTCTGCCAAGATTCAGAAGGACCCCACGAACCTTTTTGACCGCACCCACGGCGATTCCAAGCTGGCCGCCGACATGCGGTCCAACCCTGACTATTATCGGGACTATGAGGCCCTTGCCGCCGCCAAGATGTTCTATGACGATGCGAGAAAGACCGAGAAGGCTCCGTCCAAGTACGACGAGACGACCGGACTGGGCAATTTCTTCCGCGGTCTGGTGGGCGAGGCTCCTGAAACCCTTTCGCCTGTCGCCCTGGGCAAGTCCATAGCGAAGAACACTCCGCTTATCAAGGCGATCAAGGACATACAGGATGCGGAAGGGAAAGATGTGAATATCGTCGAGCTGGTAACCCAGCACCCTGAACGCATGACCTACCTCTCCGATGCACAGAAGGAGATGGTGACGGCCTTTGTCGTCAAGTCCGCGACCGACTGGGCACGCTCGGAGGACCTTTCCCTCGGCTACCAGTCAGGCAGTACCGCCATGCAGTCCCTCGGATTCATGGCCGACTTCTTCCTCATGGGTGGCATGGGCGATGCGGCGGCGAAGTTTGCCACCAAGGGAATCACCAACGGCATCGCGCGTGCATCCGTCGAAATGGGCCTGTCCGGTGCCAAGCGTGAAATCGTACAGGCCGTTCCGAAATTCATCGAGGGAACTATCCAGGCTGGTGTCAAGACTGCGGTCATGACACCATTTATGCCGTCCTCCTACTCCAACCTCATGGATAACCTTGTGAGGGTCGGTGATTCAGGACAGGTGGACCTGTCGGGCAAGGCCATAACCAAGGCCGTCGGCGATGTGTTCATCGAAAACCTCTCCGAAAGTGCGGGTACGCAGGTGGAGGCCCTTCTCGGTGTCCCGTTCAAGCTCGCAGGGAAAGCCGGTGTCGGTGAGCTGTTCGCCAACACCAAGTTTGGAGCATGGGGCAAGGCCGTGAAGAACTCGCCGATGGCGAAGATCATGACGCAGGCCGGATGGAACGGATACATCGGTGAAATAGGCGAGGAATGGTACGGAAACGCCCTGCGCGTCATGACTGGCGTGGATAAGGACGCATTGAAGAACTTCGCCACCGTGGACCAGCAGATTATCACGCTGACCTCCTTCGCTCCCATGACGCTCTTTGGCGGTGCGACTTCCACGGCGCAGTACATCGCCTCCAAGAAGCAGATGAACGAGGCCGCGAAGGTCCTGTCCGATGTTTTGGAGAGGAACGGCTACGACGAGCGGACGATCCAGAACTTCATTGATGTTACCAAGGCCGAGAATCCGACCGAGCTGGCCAACGCCCTTGCGCCTGCCGTAGTACAGGCCGCGAACGACAATGCCGATGCTCCTTCCGTGTATAAGGCCGTCATGGACTATGCACAGGCCGTCGCTCGTTACCGCACCTTCGACGGAGTGTCGCAGGCCGACATTGAGCAGCAGAGACAGGGTATGCTCGACGAAATCACCGCGCAGGTGGGCGGTTTCCAGCCTAACAACGAGGAAGAAAGCCTCCAGGCTCCGTGGATTCGCCAGCGGTATTTGGATGCGACGGACGACGAAGGTGAAAGGATTCTCGTTCAATCCGTCCGTACACTTACCGACAAGGACGGGAACGAACTCTTTGTTGTAGGGGAGCAGGGTGACGATATGGCAACCGTGAACCGCAATACGGGAGAACACCGCTTTGTCAATCAGTCCGCGATTGAGGACGGCACCTTCACCGATTCCGGTGCGATGAGCCTTAACGACTTTCTCGACCGCGAACTCGTCCGCAAGAGACGGGCCGCCGACGCACAGCGCGTCGAGCTGGAGCAGTTGCAGAACAAGACCGAGCTGATGCAGCGCTCCCAGCCTGGGACGGTCCTGAACATCGGAACCGTCGAGAATCCCGTGCAGGGTACGGTCGTGCAGTACACTGGCGGCAAGTTCATCGTCCAGGGCGAGGACGGCATGGTGCATGAGTACGACGAGCAGGAAATGGCGAATCGGCTCAATATCCCGCTGACACCGCTCACGCAGGAGCAGCAGGAGACCGCCGAAGCGGAGGAAATCGAGCGTCAGGACAGACTGCGAGACCGCGCCAACACCATGGTAGGTCGCAACATCGCCCCCGTCCTCGGTCGTGAAGGCGATCTGGAACTCGTCATGGTGCATCGCCCCGTCGTGAACTCGGACGGCCTCCGCTATCAGGTGGACTATATGGAGAACGGGCAGGTCATGCTCGACTTCTTCACGGAGGACCAGCTGAACGAACTGATTGCCCTGTCCGAGCAGACACCTGCCGTGGATGTGGCCGAGCAGACCGAAAGCGAGCAGAAGGACGAAACGCCCCGCGACTTCCGCGGCAATCCTCTCCCGATGCGCACCAACAAGCAGACGGGCCAGCAGGTCGTGGACGGCAACGCCCTTTGGAACAAGGACCCCGAAGCGTGGGCGAGGTGGAACGACACCAACCCCAATCAGCGTGTCGGTAGCAAGGAACGCCTTGAATACACCATCACCGAACTGGGCAAGGAGATTGACAAGGACACCAAGGCGGTGCAGAAATCCGCATTGAAGGGCATCGACGAGGACGAAATGGATAAGATGGAATCCGCGCTGGCCGTCAAGCTCGACCGCCGTGAACTCCTGCAGTCCATACTGAACAAGTACAACCTTCCTGCCGTCGCTGGGCCGACGATCGCCGGCGAACAGCGCAAAGCCGCAGCCGAACAGGTGAAGCAGGAACAGCTCGCAGGGTTCCCTGGCATCCAGCAGAGGTGGAACACCACGCCCAAGGTGAACGGCTCCACCGACGAAATCCGTCTGCCGAACGGAGAATCCATACCTGGCCACTATGTGCTGACCGAGGCCGAGGCTCCCACCGCGTCCCACAACCCCGCAAACGGCTTTGCCATGACCGAGGGTTTCCCCGTGGACGAGAACGGCAAGACCGTGAACGACCGCGACTATGAGCATGACAAGGCCGCGCAGACCTCCGTAACGGAGAAGGCCGCCAACTATGACCAGCGGGCATTGCAGACCCCTGTAATCGTCTCCCCTGACGGAGTTGTCCTGTCCGGCAACGACCGCACCATGGCGGGCCAGCTGGCCGCCGCCAACAACACCGATGCGGAATACACAGGCTATCTCTCGAAGTACGCAGGAAAGTACGGATTCAGCGCGGAACAGGTCGCCCAGTTCAAGCACCCCCGCGTCGTGTTCGTCCCCGATGCGCAGATGCCGTACAACGCCGCCACCTTCGCCAAGTTCAACGCGGAGGAAAAGAAGTCCCAGTCCAAGACCGAGAAGGCGGTCAAGGCTGGAAAGACGCTCAATGCCGAGGCCCTGGGTGCGCTTGCGTCCCTTGTGGACCGCTACGACGACATCAATGCCCTGTATAACGACAAGGCCGGTGTCGATGAGCTGCTGAACATCCTTCTTTCTGCCGAAGTGATCTCGCAGGAACAGCTCGCGGCACTCCGCGACGGGGACACCCTGTCCGGTACTGGGATGGATTTGCTGGAAAGCACGCTCATCGGTGCCGCCCTCGACGAGGAGGCGGTGCGTGTCGCCATGGCCGACAAGAGCATCCGCAAGTCCGTGGTATCGGCAATCTCGCAGATCATAACCTCCAACACCCTTGCGGACTTCACGCTCCGTGCGGAACTGACCGACGCAATTTCCCTTGTGGCGAACGGCAAGGCCCTGGGTGAAATCAAGTTCGGGGAGAGTGTGCAGGACTATATCCGTCAGCAGCACCTGTTCATGGACGATGTAGTGGCCGAGGCCACCGTCCAGATGCTCGCCGACGCAATCAACGACAGAAAGACCTCCTTCCTGAAAAAAGTGCTATCTTTGTATGACAGGGATGCGGTCGAATCGGCCAACGGCCAGATGAGCCTTCTCACGGGCGATGTGCCCGGCAGGGAGGCAATCCTTCGTAACATCTTAGAATACCTCGGATATGACACAAACATCATCTACGACACCTCCGAAAGAGAGCGTGAACAAAGAGGAACGGCAGACACCGCAGAGCCTCCGGCAGGCCCAGTCGCCCAGGCAGAAGCAGAACAAGATGCTTCTCCTGTTCAAGGCGATGAGAGAGGCGAAGTAAACCGCGCCCAGTACGACCGCGAGGAAGTTGCGGCCATCCTCGAACAGGGTAATGTCGGCGAGTACAACCTTGCCGACTACATGACGGACGAGGAAATCGCGGAGTTCATGCGCCGCTGGGAGGCGTTCCTGCCTTCCAATGACGCGCTGGGAGAGGCGTATTCCCGCCTCGATGCAGACCTCCATTCAGGGGATAAGAAGAAAAAGAAGGCTGCGCAGGCCGAAATAGATCGGCTGGAAATGGCGCAGGTGGAGGCCCACGCTCCCGTGCAGGAGTTCGTGGACGAAATGCTTGCGAAGTACGGCCAGCAGATTGAAGATGATGCCGAGGCCGACGAGGAAGCATTCGACGAGGACTTTGACGAGGAAGAAATCGAGGACGACGGCTACACTCCCGTCGATGAGGACGAAGAACCCAAGCCGAAGAAGGGCAAGAAGGGTGCAAAGAAGGGCAAGAAGGAGCAGAAACCGCTGGGGCCTGTTGTTACCGGAAAGCACTCTGATAAAGAACTGGCATCCGTTGAATACACGCAGGACGAGGTAGAACAGCTCATCTATGCTGCCAGCCTTTTCGGTGAGTTTACCAGCAAGAAAACCGGCGAGAAAATCGAAATCGTCTATTGCGACGACACGCGCCCCATCTACAACGATCACCAAGTCCGTTTCTGGATTTGGCAGAAAGGTGCGGAATATGGCGACAGGCATGAGAGTACGGCGACGACCGACTACATGATGCGCTATCTGAAGCTCAACGGATTCAAGCTGACGAAACCTACCGCCACCAAGAACAAGTATGGCTACTGGGTGAATACGCACGGTGTCATCGTCAATCCTATCCGTATCGAACTGCCTTCCACCCACAAGGGATGGGCGAACATGAACCATGTCTCGTTTGGGCAAAACAACAAGGGCAGATGGACTACCGGCGCGAGTTTCCATACCGCGACTGGTGGAGCGTCCGGCCCTGTCTCCGGCGGGAATAGCAGTAAGGAGGGATTCGAGAAAAAGACCGATGCTATCAAGTTCCTTATCGAGAGCGCCGAAAGGTATCTCAAACAGAACTTCACGGGCAATGGCAAGTCCAAGACCTATGAGCAGCGCGACCTCGAAAACCTCATCAATACCCTCAAGACAAAGACCCTGCCCCAGGCCATGCTGGAGGAAGGCGTTGTGGATAGCGTCATTCGCGTAGACCTGTCCGATGCTGGTGTCGAGGGGACGCAGGGAGACCTGTTCGGCGGCGAGATTGTCGAGGAACCCATGGCTGAGCGTCCGTCCAGCAAGCCAGCTGGCAAATATGAGAATCTGCGCCAGATCCTCCCTGTCACCAAGGCCGAGAACAACCTTCCGGAGAACATCAAGGCTGGAAACGCTTATGCGACGGCCAAAAATGTGTATCTTGTGACCTATGTCGCCAACGACGGGGAGCAGTTCGGTGCTCGCGTCGAATACGACACCATGACGATTGACGCGGACGGCGGTGCAACCTTTTCCCATAGCAACACTACTCCGGCGGAGTTCAGCAGGATTCTCGAAACGAACGGCTTTGAGCCTGCCGATGAGACGGATGCCGTAAAGAAATTACGGAAGCACCACGAAGAATACTGGATCAACAAGAAAAAAGCCGAGGACAGGGCCGTCGCAAAGCGTGTCGGAAAGAAAAATTCCACAAAGGCCGAGCCTGGCGCGAACCTGTTCGGTGATGAAATCGTCGAGGCTCCGGAGGAAACCGAGACCGCTCCCGTCAGCAAGAAGGAAGGGAAGAAGGCCGCGAAGGGCAAGGCGGTCGTCGTGTCCGAGGAAGATGGCGACGAGGCGATAGAGCCGAAGTTCACCATCGAGGACGAGGAAGGAACGCCCGGCAACTTCCATTGGATTGAGGAAAGAATCTGCACGAATCCGCAGATCATCACTATCCCTGGTGCCGACAGGCTATCGTCAGTCCCGAAGCTGGCCCTTGCAGAGAAGGACGGCAAGTGGTATCAGACTACCTATATCACGGCAGACGGCGGTAAGGGGTCTGCGTGGGGTAGTGTCATTCCGAACTTCAAATCGGACTATCTCGCTTACAATAGCCGCGAGGAAGCAATCAAGCATGGTATTGACTTCATGCGGTATATTCTGAACGACCGCGCAAAGAAATCCCTTGCCTACGGAGAGACCTTCAACGAGACGAAGGGCCTCATCGACTACATTGTCAAGATGGAACTGCCGAAGGAGGAAGCCAAGAAACAGGAATCCACCGACGATGCGCTTGCGAACATCAAGAAGGCCCTCGACACCTTTGCCAGCAACGGAAACTATGCGAGGGTGGTCCGCATGCTGGAGTCTTACAAGGACTTCTTCGGCGAGGATGTGGCGCAGGAAATCGGCACGATCCTTACCGACATGCGGAAGGACGGCATCAGCAAGGAATCCAAGAACGACATGGTGCGCCGTGCCGCTGAACTCTATAACAGGCTGGTCACTTTGGAGACGGAGGACGAGACTGCGCAGGAGCCTGTCGCCCCTGCAGAAGATAATCAAAAGGACGAAGAAGTATCGAGACGAATCGCCGATATTTTGTCTGGGAAGGACAAAAACAACTACTCACAAGCCATGTATAATCATGAGCCTGGAGCAGAATATCCAGACAAGTATTACGATGAAGTGGTTCGTCAGTGGGACGAATATAAAAAAGATATATCTAATCGTCGCGTACCCCTTCAAAAAAGGACTGCTGAAATTGTCGATGAGACAAGGAAGGCTGCCGAAAAGGAATATACTGACTACAAAAAGGCGAAAGGGGAGACTGTTGATGAGGTAGGCTTATATAATGCAGCTGTCGATATTACCGACCGTGAGTTAAAGAAAAACCAGGAATACAAAGAACTCACGGCAAAGATTGATGAACTTGATAAACTTGTTTCTCCGGAGGCAAAAGACAAGTTTCGTCGTAATGCGATCGGTATGCTATATACCGACTATGCAAAGAAAGCAGAAGAAAAGGAGGCAACCATTTCCAAGCCTTCCGCACCTGCCTACGGCTCGCAGAATACTATCATCACGACCGAGAAATACGAGGAACTGAAAAAGCGCATGATGGAGAAACTGGGCCAGCTCAACGCTGGATTCGACCCCGAAGTGTTCTTCATCGGTGCGCAGATGGCCGCATATCATGTAGAAGCAGGTGCCCGCAAGTTCGTGGACTTCGCCCAGCGCATGGTCAAGGACCTGGGCGACGGCATCCGTCCGTATCTGAAAGCCATATACAACGGAGCGAGAGACCTTCCTGGCATGGAGGGATTCAAGCCGGAAATGGATTCCGCTGCCGAGGTGGAAGGTATTGATGTGGATTCCGTCGGCATCGAGCAACCCGTCGCGGAGGAAACCCCTGCCGTTCAGGAACCCGCACAACCCGTCGAGGCCGAGGCTCCGAAGAAGGCCGCCGTCCAGCAGGTCGATGTGAACGCCCTGTTCGGTGCCATCAACGACCTGGCCCGTGGCAAGCGGGAGGAAGTGAAGCTCTCCGACTTTGCCGAGCCTGTTAAGGAGGAAAGCGTAACGACCCCTGCCGGATTCAAGGTCGGGGACGAGTTCGACTATACTCTACCTGTAAATGAAGATGAGATTTTCCATGTCAAGGTAACCGGCATAAAAGACGGCTTCGTCAGGTATCATTTGAGCATCAGAAACAAAGACGAGAGGGTGACTTATTCCCCGTCTGCCCAGTTGGAGCGGGACGACATGAAAACCATCGAGGATTTTGATTCGGAGTACATTTCGGTCAAGATTCCCGAATACGAAAAGCAGGTCGAGTTCCTGAAAGCGCAGGATCAGGCCCAGCAGGAGAACGAGCAGGAGGCCGAAACCGCACCTGCCACCGCCGAGACCGAGACCCTGGGCGAGCTGGGCAAGTACACCCATACCAAGACCGGAAAGGAAATGACGATCGTCCGTCTGACGGGAGACCGGCTGACCAATGACGAGTTCAAGCAGTTGAAGGCCCGTGCCAAGGAGCTGGGCGGCTATTACTCGTCCTATGGCGGTGCCAAGGGATTCCTGTTCGACGACGAGGCCGACGCAATCAAGTTCAACACCATAAACGCACCTCAAAATGCCGAAGAACAAACCGATGACGAGACCGCAGCAGATACAACAGCTATTGTCAGCCAAGCAGCATCTGTTGCAATCGAAGCACAATCTCTTGCGGAAGCAGAGAGCGCAGACGAGCAGGCAGCCGCAGAAGTAATCACCCGTATCGACGAGGCGCTGGATGCCATCGACGACCAGCTGGCCCTTCTCGGATTCTATGAGGCCGACCAGAGCGGTCCGTTCCATGAGAGCTACGGCTACATGAAGTCTGCCGAGAAGAAGGCCGTCAAGGACGCGGACAAACTCGCAAAGAGACTGGCCAAGGACCTGGGCATTGATGTAGGCCGTAAGCAACTGGCAAAGGCGAACATCGCCCCTGCCGGCGGTGATGTGACCTTCACCCTGCCTTTGAACGACGGACACGAAGTCTATGTGAATATCGACATGGTGCCTGATTCGGAGGATAACCTGTTCATCGGAGGCGTGATGGGCCGTAAGATGTCCATCATGTACCGCGTCGAGAATCCTTCCGCAAGCGGTCAGGCCAGATATGTCACAGGCAACAACTTTGCACCCTACAATGTCAGCTATGCCGACCTTCTCAACGGTATCCGTAATGACGCGAAAGACTACCTTCCCGAAGCTCCTGCCCCTGCCGTGCAGGAAGGCCCTGTCGATGTACTGCAAGTCGCTAAAGAACAGGCAGAAAAGAATAGGAAATCCAAGAAAGATTCCGTATCTTCGCAACAGGAAGGGGATGCCGCCCTGGGTGGCCTGTTTGCCGACCTTTACGATGCGCAGGACGACGAACCCGTAGAGGAAGTGAACGGCCCTGCTCCCGTCGAAAGGGTGAAGCCTACCGAGATGAACGGCTTCAAGATCGGGGAGAAGGTGCAGTACACCCCTTCGCAGGGAGACAGGAAACCGCAGACGGCGACTATCTTCGACTTCGAGTATGACGGACGGCCCGTGCTTGATGCCGGCCTCGCTCCGATTCTCTACGAGGTCGTGGACTGGAACCAGGTAAGCAAGATTGAAGTACAGGAACCCGTAAACGATACGCAAAATGGAAGTAGTGAACAACCACAAGGAGTATCAGCAGACGCTGGAGGCCCTGGCGAAGAAGCTGGGCAAGAAGGTGTCCGAGCTGACCGAGGCGGAGAAGGAGGACGCGAGGGAGACCTTCATGGCAGCTCACGGACTCTGCGACCTCGATATGATGATTCCGTAAAGCGGAACACCCGTAACAACCGCGTCGCGAAGGGCGAGGTCGTCTATCCCAAGACACCTGCCGCGCGATACAAGGCCAACATCGCCGCGATCCGGCTGATGAAGGAACTGCAGGACAACGGCAAGACTGCAACCAAGGAGCAGATGGCCGTCCTGCGCCAGTTCACCGGCTGGGGTGGTCTCGGCGGTTACTTCAACAACGAATACTCTCCTGAATACCGAGAACTGAAATCCCTGCTTTCCGACGAGGAAATGCAGATGGCGGCCAATTCCATCAACACGGCGTACTACACGCCCGTCGAAGTGATTGATGCCATGTGGGATATCGCCAAGCGTCTCGGATTCGAGGGCGGTAATGTCCTCGAAGGCTCTGCCGGTATCGGCAATATCATAGCCTCCATGCCGAAGGCCATGAGCGAGCGGAGCGAAATCACCGCGGTCGAACTCGACCAGACGACTGGCGGTATCCTTTCCCTCCTGTATCCCGATGCCAATGTCATGGTGAAGGGATTCCAGGACGCTGATATCGCCAACGGCTCCGTTGATCTGGCCATAACCAATGTGCCGTTCGGCAACGACATCAAGGTTTACGACGCGAAGGAGAAGGATATCTCCCGCAAGTTCGGAGGCGGCAGGATTCACGACTTCTGCATCGCCAAGAATGTCCGTAAGCTCGCCCCTGGCGGTCTGGGTATCTTCATTTCCACCCGTGGCACGCTCGACAGCAGTAGCAAGGCTCTCCGTCAGTGGCTGGTGAACGAGGGCGACGCAGATGTTATCGGAGCCTTCCGTCTGAACAACGCCACCTTCGAGGGGACCGGTGCCACCTCGGATATCATCGTCGTCCGCAAGCGCGTGGACGGCAAGGTATCGCCCAACGCCATAGATGTAACCGATACGGTCATATCCCGCCGTGAGGACTACGAACTCGACAAGAGGGAGTGGAACCCCAAGACCAGGGCGTATGAGATTGTGACCGGTAAGGCCGCCATGGAGATCAACTCCTATTTCGCGGAACATCCGGAGAACATGGGCGGTGAAATGGGATTCGGATTCGAGCATGACGACACCTATCGTCCCGCCAGCTCTGCCCTGTGGCCCACCGAGAAGATAGACCAGAACAAGCGGCTGGCGAAATGGGTGAAGCAGTTCTCGTCCATGCAGGCCGAGGAACAGGCCGTGCGCACCGAGACGCAGACGGAGGTCGTCGAGGATTCCAACGCGACCAAGGAAGGCCAGCTCGTCACCAACTCAAAGGGCGACATCTGCGTTTCCCGTAACGGCAAGGCCGTTCCTATCGGTGTGAACTCGCAGAAGGTTAAGGGATTCTCCAAGGCGCAGGTGCTGAAAGACTACGATGCGCTTAAAACGGCCATCAACGAGGTTTTGGACTACCAGTTGAAGAACGAGTCGGACGCTGGCTTGAAACCTCTCCTTGACAAGCTGAACAGGGCCTACGACAATTTTGCGAGACGCTATTCCAGGCTGAACAGGAACACCGCTATTTCCTTCCTCCGCAACGATGTGGACTTCCCGTCCATCGCGGCGGTCGAGGATTACAGGGAGAAGAAATCCATCGACGGCAAGGTCAAGATCGAGGTCAAGAAAACCAGTATCTTCTCCGGTCGTGTCCTCGGTGCCAAGCGTGTCCCTACCCCGAAGGACGCGAAGGACGGCGTTATCGTCTCCATCAACCAGTTCGGACGCATTGATATCCCGTTCATCGCCAATGCGCTGCACAAGGACGAAGATGTGGTGCGTCAGGAAATCCTCTCCACCGGCCTCGGATTCGAGAATCCTCTGACGGGCGGTGTGGAAGTGGAATACGAATACCTGTCGGGTAATGTCCGCGAGAAACTGGAATACGCCAAGGAGCATAACACCGACGGCAAGTACGATTCCAACATCAATGCTCTGGAGAAGGTCGTCCCTGCCGATATCCCTGCGCACCTGATTGAGTTCTCCCTCGGCTCCGACTGGATGCCCGTCGAACTCTACACGGAGTACGCCAAGGAGAAGTTCGGTGTCAATGACAACTTCAAGCCGTTCCAGCTGGGCGGTTCATGGGCCATATCGGACAACGAGTGGGACATGAATGTCCGCACGGAGCAGAACCGAGCCGCCGGTGTCCGCAGTGACAAGCTGAACATCGACAAGCGTGGTCATGAACTCATGATCGCAGCGATGAACAATGCCTCGGTCGTGTTCTCCCGTACATCGAAAGACCCTTTCACTGGCCAGTCCGTGACCGAGACCGACAAGGAGGCGACGCAGGCCGCCACCGTGAAGATGTCCGAAATGCGGGACGACTTCAAGGAGTGGTGCCGTGCGAAGATGCTGGAGAAGCCGGAACTTGCGGAGCGTATCGGCAAGGTGTATAACGACACATTCAATGCGGTCGTGCCGAAGGAAATCCGTGAGACCTTCGTCCCTGCTCATTTCGAGGGTATGGCGACCAAGCTGAACAACGGAAAGGAACTCCACCTCCGTCTGCATCAGTCCAAGGCGGTCATCCGTGGCACTACCGAGCCTCTGATGCTGGCCCATGAGGTCGGCACCGGCAAGACCTTCACGCTCATCGCTACTGCTATGGAGATGCGCCGTCTCGGAACGGCGAAGAAACCCATGATCGTCGTGCAGAACGCGACCCTGGGCCAGTTCGTCAGCTCCGCGAAGGAACTCTACCCCAATGCGAAGATTCTCACCATATCCGAGGCTGACCGCACCGTGGAGGGCCGTTCTGCCTTCTATGCGAAGATTAAGTACAACGACTGGGATATGGTCGTCGTCCCGCAGTCCGTCTTTGAGATGATTCCGGACAGCGAGGAACGCCAGCGGGCCTTCATACAGGAGAAGATTGACGAGAAGAAGTTTATCCTCGAACAGGCGAAGCAGGCTGGCAACTCTACTGCGGAGAGACAACTGAAAAAGGAGCTGGAGGACCTCGAATACGAATACCAGTTCGGCGAGAAACCGCCCAAGAAGGGCAAGAAGGACGCGAAGAAGGAGGCGAAGGCCCTCGACAATGCCGTCGCCAAGGCCAAGCGTCAGCTCGACCGAAAGACGGACGATGTGTCGAACTTCGACGACATGGGCATTGATGCCCTGCTCGTCGATGAGGCTCACTCCTATAAGCACCTCGGATTCTCCACGGCCATGCAGCGTGGCGTGAAGGGTGTCGATGCGACAGGCTCCAAGAAATCCGCTGGCGTGTACCTCAAGACCAGGGCCGTGTTCGACAAGGCCGGCTGGAAGAATGTCGTGTTTGCGACTGGTACGCCGATCTCCAACACCGCCGCGGAGATTTGGACCTTCATGAAGTATCTGATGCCTGACGACATCATGCGTCAGAACCATATCTACTACTTCGACGATTTTGTCCGCAACTTTGGCAATATCTCGCAGAGCCTGGAGTTCACGACCAGCGGAAAGTTCAAGGAGAACACCCGCTTTGCGTCGTACACCAACCTGCCCGAACTTATCCGCATCTGGTGGTCGGTCTGCGATACCGTCCGCGCGGAGGATGCCGTGGCCGAGGGTGGCGAGAAGCTGGAGGATAAGCAGCCGAAGATGGAGAACTGGACCGATGCCGACGGAAACGAGCATGTGAATCAGGCCCGCGACATCTATCTGCCGCAGTCCGGCTCCCTTGTGGATATCATGAACGCCGTCCGCGCCAAGCTGGAGTGGTACGAAGGTCTGTCCGGCAAGGAGAAGAAGGAGAACAGCCATATCCCTCTGACGATGTTCGGCATTGCGAAGATGGCCGCCATCGACCCGCGCCTTGTGGACAGGGAAGCACCCGACGAGCCGAACTCCAAGACCAACCAGGCAGTTACCGAGACGCTGAAAGCCTTGAAGGACAGCGAGCGGTACAAGGGTACTGCGGCCCTGTTCTGCGACAACTTCCGTCGCTGGGACTACGATACCAATAATGGCCGTCGTGTCGAGGGATTCAACATCTTCGAGGAAATCAAGCGCAAGCTCATCGACGCTGGCGTGCCGGAGGAACAGATCGTAATCATGAAGTCCGGAATGAACACAGCCGCCAAGGAGAAAATCTTCGCCCGTGTCAATTCGGGTGAGGTGCGCGTCATCATGGGAACGACCGCAACCCTCGGTACTGGCGTGAACATTCAGGAACGCCTGTTCTTCGAGGCTCATCTGGACGCTCCTAACCGACCGATGGACTACACCCAGCGTAATGGCCGTATCCTGCGCCAGGGCAACCTGCATAAGGAGTGGGGAATACCTGTCCGCGTCGTCCGTTTCGGTGTGGAAGATTCCCTTGATGTCACGGCCTACCAGCGCCTGTCCACCAAGAGCAAGTTCATCAATTCCATCATGGACGGAAAGCCGTTGCTGGCCAACGGCATGGATAACCGAGTGCTGGAAGAAGCCGAGGAAGGCGAGTTCGACAACCCTGT
>Ga0265299_10000344_pt1 | contig 59628 bp, 51 predicted proteins | sample AusTroGonzalo_MG_4_FD_193485 | JGI IMG/M metagenome (GOLD analysis project Ga0265299, IMG submission 193485) | Bovine rumen microbial communities from tropical cattle in Woodstock, Queensland, Australia - Gonzalo_02 | ecosystem: Host-associated > Mammals > Digestive system > Stomach > Rumen ...
GGATGCCAACGAAATTCTCATCACGGAAGACAATTGGCACACAGCCCGAAACATACCCACGCCATTGGATCAGAAAAAAATGGAAGCAAGCGAACGCGAAAATCAACCGAGCGTTGACAAAGTGCTCATTTGGGGCCCTTACCTGATTGCAGAGCAATGTGGGAAGTTCTTTTATACGCTGACAACGAATGAGATTGACTGGCAACCGTTTCCCGTCCGAATCATAAATCTTTCGTTGGACCGAAGTTGCAACCTGCTGAGTGCGGTTGACGACAGTCTCAGGGTGTTGTGGTTTGCTTCACCCACGGAATATGGATCGCCCTCAAACGAGCGGCTTCCCTCCTATCCAATTGACATCAAAGCGGTTAACGGATCATTGTATATGATTCTGGCTAATAAGATGGTGGGATGCGCCAACCATGAGGGACTGACTTGCCATATCCCCTACACCATCAATCATCCGATAAAGGAACCTTGGTTTAAGGAAAGCGGTGAGCATCTGATTTGGGGTGAGGAAGACTGTCAGCTCTATATCGCGGACAAAAAGGATAGCTGCTGGTATCGTGAGGCAGTACTGGATTTCCCGACATGTGGCATCAAGTTGCTGAGCGACAGTGTGGCCATTCTTTGGGACGGTCTCCGAAACCATCTTTATTCTTTGCAAGACCACACCGTGAAGGATTACTCGTACAGAGAACCGTTGCACGATTTCCTCGCCGCCCCCATTAAGAAATTCACCATTTCGTCAGGCAGTCGGGGTTGTTTTCACTATAATAGGCATCAAATTGAGTTTAATGCGGAAGAAAATTTGCTCTTCAATGCGGCTGTGATGTCAAAAGTGGGAGGTTATCAAGACAGGACGGATTCATTGATAGACATCACCGTGAATGGCGCCCAATTGGTACGATTGCTGGAACATATCAATGACAATCCTGATGAAACACCTGAAATTCAGGATTTTAAAATTGCGGAAGCGGATAAAAAGCATTATATGGACAGATTGCAAAAGCGGCTGAATCTGGGAAAGTATGACTTCGAAAAGATTCAGGATAAGGACAAAGGTCTCTATGATTCGGTTCCTGTTATGCTGGACGGCATTGACAAGGCTACATTATACGATATCCTCAACATGGGTGAAGGTTTTACAAGCACCACAAGCAACTGGTTTGAAGTTGAATTTGTCAACCAAAACAACGACACCTGCAGGATAAGGAGTTCCTATTATGAGGATGGAGATCCTTGGTTCCTCCCCTGGCGTTTTGAGTATAACGACCAGCATTTTAATTGTTATAGCATTGCCCTTTCCCGCTTCATAGAAAGCTGTCTCACAGAGGACTTCTATGGTCGCAATGCTTTCGACAACGCCGTCCTTTTAATGAAAATCGGCGATTACTATTGCCGGAAACGTAACCGCTAACTGCTAACTGCTAACTGCTAACTGCTAACCCATAAATACCCCTCAACATGAAAAAACTAACAACCCTTATCCTCTTCCTCACGGCAATCGCGCCCGCTTTTGCCTGCACCAACCTCATCGTCGGCAAGAAAGCCTCGAAGGACGGTAGCGTGATGTGTACCTACAACTGCGACGGCTTCGGCTTCTCCGGGTCGCTGTTCCATAGTCCGGCGGGACGGCACGCACCCGGCGAGCAGATAGCCATCCACGGGTGGGGACCCCAGCACGAGGGACAGTTCGTGAAGCAGGCGGAATACACCTACAACGTGGTTGGGCTGATGAACGAGCGGCAGGTCACCATCGTGGAGACCACCTTCGACGGCCGTTTGGAGCTCCAGAACCGCGAGGGGCTGCTCGACTACTTCTCGCTGATGCGGCTTGCGCTGCAACGCTCTGCCACGGCCCGCGAGGCCATCAAGTGCATGGCGGAGTTGGTGGCGGAATATGGCTACAACAGCAGCGGCGAAAGCATCACCATCTGCGATCCCAACGAGGCGTGGATTATGGAGATTATCGGAAAGGGACCGGGGCAAAAAGGTGCCGTGTGGGTTGCACTGCGCATCCCAGACGACTGCATCTGCGCCCATGCCAACCTCAGCCGCATCCGCCAATTCCCGCAGGAAAACACATCCCTTGGCAGGAACAAAAAGGGTAGTAATACCCCCCTTGAGGGGGGCAGGGGGGTAGCCATCACTGACAAACATTTGCAATACATCACCCGTCCCGAGGTCGAATGCGTCTATGCCGCCGATGTCGTCACTTTCGCCCGCGAAAAAGGTTACTTCAGCGGCAAGGATGCGGACTTCTCCTTCCGCGATGCCTATTGTCCCATCGATTTCGAGAATGTGCGCTACGCCGACGCCCGCGTGTGGAGCTTCTTCCGCCACCACTATGACGAGGCTGAGATGGACAAGTACCTGCCGTATCTCAACGGCGAGTTCGACAAGTGCGACCACCTGCCGCTGTGGATCAAGCCCGACGCACCGCTGTCCCTCAGAGACTTGCAGGAGGATATGCGCGACCATTTCGAGAACACCCCGTTGGATATGACCGCCGACATGACTGCCGGTCCGTGGGGAATGCCCATCCGCCCGCTGCCGATGCACTTTCGTGATACGAACGGTGTCAGCTACTTTCGTGAGCGGCCCATTGCCACGCAGCAGAGCGGCTTCACGATGACCTGCCAGATGCGCTCGTGGCTGCCCGACGACGTGGGCGGCGTCACCTGGTTCAATTGCGACGATGCCGACATGGTGGCCTACGTGCCGCTCTACTGCTGCATTACGCAGGTGCCCGACTGCTTCCGTCCGGAAAACAACCCCCGCACGGAATTCTCCTTCGAGTCGGCCTTCTGGATGAACAACTGGGTGGCCAACATGGTCTATCCGCGCTACTCGATGATGATCGGCGACCTCCGCAACGCCCAGCGCGAGTTGGAGGACTACTACTTCGCCGACCAAGACAGCGTGCTGAAGGCCATCGAAAGCATGACCACCGCCGACCGCCGCGACTATCTCAATAAGAGGAGTATCGCTTACGCTGATAAGATGATGAAGCGTTGGGATAAGTTAGCCAAATACCTGATTGTCAAATATAACGACCAAGTGGTGAAAAAGGTGGACAAGGACGGCAATTTCCAGCGTTGGGGCCACGACACCCCCGGCTACGACCTCCAGTTCATCAACGCCATCGGTCCCGCGACGGGGGATCGGTATCGGTTGAAGGAGGTGATTGAAAGAAGGGAACGGTAACGGTACCCCATTGTGTAGAGACGCAAAATCTTGCGTTTCTAAAATCTTGCGTCTTCAAAATCTTGCCTCATTACAGCAGCCGCAGCGCAATCCTCGCGCAGGCCTCCGCATCGGCGAGGGCGTGGTGGTGGTTCTCCATCGGACAGCCGCAGGCGGCGGCCACGGTGTGCAGCTTGTGGTTGGGAAGAAGACGGCCAAAATGGCGGCGCGAGGCCCGGCAGGTGCAGAAGAACGGATAGTCAGGGTAGTCCATCTGATAGACGCGGAACACGGCCTTGAGGCAGTTCTCGTCGAAGGGACTGTTGTGCGCCACGAGCGGCAGCCCTTCGATTAGCGGCTCGATTTGTCGCCAGACGACGGGGAATACGGGCGCGTTGTCGGTATCCTCATGCGAGAGCCCGTGTACCTGCTGGCAGAACCAGGCGTAGTAGTCTGGTTCGGGCTTGATGAGCGAGTAGAACGTGTCGGTGATGACGCCGCCGCGCACCACAACCACACCCACGCTGCACACACTGCTGCGTTGGCCGTTGGCGGTCTCGAAGTCTATGGCTGCAAAGTCGGTCATAACAGGATGGCAGCTACTCGTTTGTTCATGCGGCAAAGATACATTTTTTGGACGACAACTGGTACAACGCGGGACAACTTTAAAATGCTATAAGAGTAAATTTTTACAATTAATAGTTAATAAATCGAAAGAAAATTTATTTTAAATATGTGATTTGACGAATCCGAAAAAATAGTATTATTGCGGCCATGAAAACGGAAGATACTGTTTTTGAGGATTTAGAAGCAAGATACTGTAAATTAAAATATTACAGAGGTTCTCTAATGCAATTTGCGAACGACTTGTTGACGAAGGGACGCGGCGATGGGGAAGTATGTCGGATATGTGAAATATCTCCGGTAATCATCAATGACATGAAAACGGCTGGATTGGAGTTGCATTCTAAGGACATTATTGTCACGCAACGACAGATCTTCAAGTATCGGAATCACCCCAAAACGACCAAAGGCGCTAACCTCTCTGTGGAAGACTATGGAATTATCGAGGCGGCGCTGAAGAATCCCACAAACATATACGAAGACACGGTCCAGAAGCACCTGGTGTATGTGTATACACATCCTTATCGTGAAGACCGATTGATGAAGGTGGTGGTTGAGCCGAATTTTAGAAGCCATGGGACTGTAGTCAACCTGGCAAAGTCGTGGGGGATCGTGCAACATGAAAACATGCGGGGTGGGCAATTCCGCCTTGTCATATGAAAAAAAAGAGGATGCGAAGCACCCTCTTTTGTACTGGCGGAGGGAGTCGAACCCTCAATATAGTGGCTTGCAGTCAAGTCACCCCCGCTACCATGTTGCGACCATCAACCAATGTTTCAACGGCAAAAATACACTTTTTTTAATATCCCAACATTGTTCGATAAATTTTTTTGAAACCGCAAAACATTTGCAATTGACCGTTGACCGATTGGGGAAAACATCTTTCATCGAAACATCTCTGTTTTCGTCCTGTGTATATCCTGCGTATAGCGTGTGTATAGCGCGTGGTACTCAAAATGCACAAGACACACCCAGGCGACAACCTAAATCAGTCGCAAATGATTAACCCTGTCAACTCGGATTAGTCGTAAGGCACAAAAGTGACAACCTGAATTAGCGAATCACACAATTTCCAAGTATCTTTCAAGTAACTATCAAGTAACTTCCAAGTAACTTCCAACTCTCCTTGCGTAGGGCTATCGTGCGGCTATCGTAGGACTAGCGTTCGGATAGCGTGTGAATACCGGCGACAACCAAAATCAGTCGCAAATGAAGAGGGCAAGAAGAATCCAAGAATGGTCCTAGAAGAGTCTAAGAAGAGTCCTAGAAGGGTGAGAGACGGTCAACCCCTTCTTCCCTCCTTGCAAAAAACATCGCGTTTCCTGCAGAATATATAGCGGAAAATGCTATTTTTGCGGATTGAATGTGTAATGCCAAATTATCATTAACATGTCAAGAGAAGAAATACTCCAGTTGTCAGAAGAAGACATCAAGTTACGTTACATAACGCCGGCCATCCTCCAGAAAGGATGGTCCGTTGAGGATATAACGATGGAGACCAAAGTGAAGTTGACAGATGGGATGATTAATTTGAAGGGTAATCTGTTTTCACGTGGGAAGCCCAAATTTGCTGACTATGTGTTGTATTTCAATCGTTCAACCCCCATTGCCATTGTTGAGGCAAAAGACGCGACTCATTCGGTTAGTTTCGGTATGCAGCAGGCTAAAGAGTATGCCCACATGATGGATATTCCTTTTGCTTTCAGCTCCAATGGCTTTGGTTTTCAAGAATATGACTTCCTAACAGGGAAAGAAAGAAGCTTTCCTATGGATGAATTTCCTTCAAAAGAGGAATTGTATGCTAGGTATTTATCTGAAAGCCATGAGGGTAAGGGATTGAATGAGACAGAGATGAAAGTGATGGAGCAACCGTTCTGCACAGGTCAAGATATATTTCCACCCAGGTATTATCAGCGGAATGCTGTCAACAGAACAGTTAATGCTATTGCGAATGGCGAAAAGCGACTCCTTTTGGTGATGGCAACCGGAACAGGAAAAACTTATACGGCTTTCCAAATAGTATATCGTTTGCTTAAAGCAGGAGTGATAAAGAAAGTGCTTTATCTTGCTGACCGCAATGTGCTTATTGACCAATCTATACAACAAGATTTTAAGCCATTGAGCAAAACCATTCACAAGGTCAACTATCAGCAGGATTTGGGCAGCGGCATTACCGCATACGAAGTCTATTTTGCTCTCTATCAGCAGTTAATTGGTCAAGGTGGCAAACAGAATTACAAGGAGCTGTTCAAACCCGAGTTTTTCGATATGGTGATTGTGGATGAGTGTCACAGAGGCAGTGCCAAAGACGACAGCAATTGGCGTGAAATATTGGAGTATTTCAGCGATGCTATTCAATTGGGCATGACGGCCACTCCGAAAGAGACCAGATACCAGTCGAGCATCAGTTATTTTAACGAACCCATATACACCTACAGTCTGAAAGAAGGTATTGAAGACGGCTTCCTTGCCCCTTTCAAAGTGGTGAATATTACCACAAATATCGGGGATGAATGGCGTCCGCTTAAGGGTCAAAGAGACATTTTTGGAAATCTGATTGAGGATAGGATTTATAACAACACGGATTACGATTACAACATCGTCATTGAAGATCGAATTCGAGAGGTGGCGCAAGAGATAACAAACTATCTGAAAAGCACTGACCGTATGGCCAAAACCATTGTTTTCTGCGCTGACGAGGACCATGCTGACAGGATGCGCACTGCCCTTGTGAATGAGAATTCAGATATGTGCAGGAAAAATCCTGATTATGTGGTACGTATTACGGGAAGCGACACATACGGGCAATCCAAACTGGATTATTTCATTTCTGTTTCTTCCAAGTATCCGGTTATTGCCACTACGAGCAAACTGCTTTCTACGGGCGTTGATTGCAAAATGGTGAAAGTTATCGTGCTTGACCAACGTATCAACTCCATGACGGAATTCAAGCAGATTGTGGGGCGTGGTACCCGTATCCGCGAAAAAGAAGGCAAGACACATTTCACCATTATGGATTTCCGTAATATTACTCGTTTGTTTGCCGATCCGGAATGGGATGGACCGATAGAAGTAGATGAGAACTATGGGAAAGACCAGAAAGGGATTTATACGCCTCGTGAAGTGGATCCGTCAAAAACTGAGGAACCTGCTGTCCCTTATACAAAGCCTATCGTTGACAAAGATGGTTGTACGGTGCGTGTCATCAATAAGGTTGTTTCCGTTTATGATTCCAACGGGAAACTCCTTCGCACGGAAAGCATAACCGACTATACGCGCAAGAACATCAACGACACATACGCCAACCTTGACGATTTTATCAATCATTGGAATGCGTCAGAAAGAAAAGCGGAAATAACCGATTTGTTGCGAGAGCAAGGCATTGATTTGCAGGCCCTAAAACAAGACAGAAATATGGAAGATGTGGATGATTTCGACTTCATCTGCCACATCGCATACGGAAAGAAGCCCTTAACGCGGCGTGAACGAGCAGAAAATGTAAAAAAACGGGATGTCTTCAACAAATATGGCGAGCAAGCCCGGAAAGTGTTGGAAGCCTTGTTAGACAAGTACGCCGATGACGGAATTTCCCAATTGGAGAGCCGGAGTGTCCTTCGTCTTGATCCATTCCGTCAAATGGGTTCCCCCGCCAATATTGCCAAATTCTTTGGTGGCAATCAACAGTATGTTTCCGCAGTAAAAGAACTTGAATACTTGATATACAGCAATATAGCATAGGATTATGGCACTGACTAATTTTGTAAAGAGTATCCGTAACATTATGCGAAACGATGCCGGTATCAATGGTGATGCCCAGCGTATCGAGCAAATCGCATGGATGTTGTTTCTCAAAGTATATGACGAAAAAGAAAACGACTGGGAATTTAGCGAGGACAATTACGTCTCATTCATCCCAGAGAACTGCCGTTGGCGCAACTGGGCCAAGGATAATGGCGACGGCAATGCGCTGACTGCCGATGCACTGCTCGATTTTGTCAATAATACGATTTTCCCAACCTTGAAAAATCTGGAAGTGACTCCGCAAACGCCGATGCGCAGCGCCATTGTGCGCACCACCTTCCAGGATGCCAACCAATATATGAAGGACGGCGTGCTGCTTCGCCAGGTGATCAATGTGATTGACCAGCTTGACTTGGGCGACTACGAAGAGAGCCACGCTTTCGGAGAGATTTATGAGGCCATCCTGAAGGAAATGCAGTCGGCAGGCTCTGCAGGTGAATTCTACACACCGCGTGCGTTGACCGACTTTATGGCCGAAATCATTGAACCGAAGGTAGGAGAGAAGATGGCTGACTTTGCCTGTGGTACGGGAGGTTTTATAACCAGTTGGCTGAAAGCATTGGACAAGAAGGTGAAGACAGCTGAGGATAAGGAAGCGTATGCCCAATCGATTTTCGGCATTGAGAAGAAACAGTTTCCTTACATGCTGTGCGTAACCAACATGCTGCTGCACGACATTGACTCGCCTCATGTGTTGCATGACAACTCGCTCACCAAGGACGTGCTCAACTATACCGACGACGACAAATTTGACGTGGTGTTGATGAATCCGCCTTACGGAGGAAGTGAGAAAAACGACATCAAGCAACATTTCCCATCAGATTTGAGTTCAAGCGAAACGGCAGACCTCTTTATGGTGCTCATCATGTATCGTTTGAAACAGAATGGCCGCGCCGCTGTCATTCTGCCCGACGGATTCCTGTTTGGCACCGACAATGCCAAATTAGCCATTAAGGAGAAGCTGTTGCGCGAGTTCAACCTGCACACCATTATTCGTTTGCCAGGAAGCATTTTCTCGCCCTATACCAGTATTGCCACGAACATTCTATTCTTCAATAACGAGAAAGTTGATGGCGCAGAAGAGGGCTTTTCTACTAAGGAGACCTGGTTCTATCGCTTGGATATGCCAGAAGGCTACAAGCACTTCAGTAAGACCAAACCTATGCGCGTGGAGCATTGCCAGCCCATCCGTGATTGGTGGACTGACCGCAAGGAGATCGTAGATAATGAGGCCAACGACGAGAAGTCTCGCTGCTTTACTGCACAACAGTTGCTTGATATGGATTTTAACTTCGACCAGTGCAAGTTCCCGAAGGACGAGGAGGAAATCTTACCGCCCGCCGAACTGTTGGCCGATTATTACAAGAAACGCGCCGCCCTTGACCACGAGATTGACCGCACATTAGCGGAAATTCAGCGGATATTGGGTTTTGACATCAAACAAGACGAGGCCCTATGAACGGAAAGCAACTGAAAAACAGCATACTTCAATGGGCCATACAAGGCAAATTGGTGCCGCAAGACCCCAACGACGAGCCCGCCTCCGTACTGCTCGAAAAGATTCGGGCGGAGAAAGCGCGATTGGTGAAAGAAGGCAAACTGAAGAAAAAAGACTTGGAGGTGAAACCTATTGTCGAGGACGAAATCCCATTTGAGATACCGAAAGGGTGGGAGTGGGTAAGATTAGGAGAAATATCTACATATTCTCATACGAAAAAGAAAGTTAATGCTTCAAAAGCTAATCCTCATATTTGGGGGCTTGATTTAGAAGATATTGAAAAAGGAGGGAAATTACTATGTGTCAAAACTGTTGAAGAAAGAAAAGCTATCGGAGACAAAACCTATTTCAATAGTGGTGATATTCTATACAGTAAGTTGCGTCCGTATCTTTTAAAGATTTTTATTGCTCCCAAAGACGGAATTTGTACTCCAGAAATAATCCCCTTTACTTGTTATGGAGACATTTCTAGCATTTTTATCGTTGATGTGTTAAAGTCAGCTTATGTTGATGATTACATTAACTCTGTTACTTACGGTGTCAAAATGCCTCGTGTTAGTACAGATACAATGACATCTCTTCTCATCCCTCTTCCTCCTCTCGCCGAACAGCACCGCATCGTTGCAAAGATAGAGGAGTTGATGCCCTTGGTAGAGAAATATGGCGAAACCCAAGAAGTTCTCGAAGAATTGAACAACTCATTGCCTGAGAAACTCAAAAAGAGTATCCTTCAAGAAGCCATTCAAGGCAAGTTAGTGCCGCAAGATCCCAATGATGAACCTGCTTCGGTATTGCTGGAACGTATTCGCGAAGAGAAGAAACGGTTGGTGAAGGAAGGGAGGCTGAAAAAGTCTTCATTAAAAGAAACCGAAATAATAGACGAAGAGAAGCCTTTTGAGATTCCTGATACATGGGAATGGTGCAAACTTGGATGGATTGGTGATTGGGGAGCTGGTGCAACCCCTGCAAAAGGTAATCTGGAATTCTATAATAATGGTACGATACCTTGGTTAAGAACAGGCGAACTAAATAATGGCTATGTTTATGATTCTGAGATTAAGGTGACTGAGAAAGCTTTAGAAAAATGTTCACTTCGAATGTGTCAAATAGGTGATGTTCTTATTGCGATGTATGGTGCCACTATCGGGAAAGTGGCAATTGCAGGTATAGAGCTTACCACGAATCAAGCCTGCTGTGCGTGTACGCCATTTTTGGTTTACAATAAATACCTATTGTATTATTTATTAGCAAGTAAAAAGGCTTTTATAGAGCTTGGTGAGGGTGGAGCACAGCCCAATATTTCTAGGGAGAAAATAATAGCTTTCCCATTTTCTCTTCCCCCTCTTGCCGAGCAGCGTCGCATTGTGGCGAAGATAGAGGAGTTGTTTGACATCATAAAACTATAAAAATATGGAAATGCCTACATGGTTGATATCGGTTTTGAGTATTGTTGGTGGTGCTTGTTTGACACTCATCACCACTTTGATTGTGAATAGAGTCTCTTATAAACAAGAGTATTATAAGATGATTATAGAGAAACGAATAAAAGCCTATAATACCATAGAACATTTTGTGAATAGCATTAAGGATCTAGAAACAAAAGCATTAACAGATCTGAATGGGACTAATAAGGATGATTTTTTTAACCTTCTTCATAAAGAGATTGAGAAGGCGAAAAGCGTAAGTGTATGGTTGTCTAACAAGATGAAGGAATCTCTGAATGAATTTGGTGTTTTGTTGACTCATTATGAATTAGTTATTAATTCCGATGAAGTTGAATCACGTAATATAGATATCTATAGTTCTATCTCAGAGAACAAAAAGAAAATCGAACAAGTCTTAAAAATGGATTTAACCTCTCTGCATAAGGTTAGACAGTTTTTGAGAAGCAAATAAGTGTTATTAGATTATGAACAGAATAATACTTGTCGGTAATGGCTTTGACTTAGCGCATGGTTTGAAGACCAGCTATGCGGATTTCATCCTTTGGTATTGTGAGAGAAGAATAAAAGAGCTGATTTCCTCAGATAAGAATGAATCGAAAGATTTGTTGTGTACTTTCAGTAAAAGATCAGATTATTCATCAATATTAAATCAAATCCAGAATTTGCGTCAAAATGTCGAGGAGTCTAAGACTGTTGATAAAATTATCAAGAAAATAAATGAAGATAGAGGATTTAGGGACTCTCGAACACCTTTTTTTGCGAGCATCTTTGATACATTATCAAACAAAGGATGGGTTGACATAGAAAACATCTATTATCGTTTTCTATTTCCGTTTAACGAGGCACGTAACACGTTCAATCTAAATAAATTCTCTTACGAAAATACTCCAAGGTCTTTGAATGATGAGCTGGCGTATATTCGGTCTTTATTGATTGAGTATTTAGATTCAACACAAAGTAGTAGTGTTAAAGGTTCAATTATTAGGTTAGAGATTAATCAAAAATTGTTTGCTCCAATACGAAAAATAGATATTTCTGTTAGTTCAGAAAATATTTGGAAGGCAATGCTTCGCCAGCGGGTTAATTATCCTAAAGAAATTTGGGGCAGAATGGCCACTGCCTATCATGAAGATGCTTTAGCTATAAGTGAAAACATTAGTAGGTTCTTGAGAGATCAATCGAAAATGGGTCCTGATTGGATAGAAAATATAGATGTTGATATTGCACCTTATTTTTTCTTTAAGCCCGACAGAATTATGATGGTAAATTTCAATTACACCACATTGGCAGACATGTATTTGCGATATAATGATTATTTTTGTGTGAATCACATTCACGGCAATTTGAAAGAACCGGATAGTGTGATTTTTGGTTATGGCGACGAAATGGATGATAATTACAAAAGAATGTCTGATAAAAACGATAATGAATATTTACGAAATGTTAAATCTATAAAATACTTGGAATCAGCTAATTATCGCAATTTACTTGAATTCATCGAATCTGATTACTTTCAGATTTTCATAATGGGACATTCATGCGGCAACTCTGACAGAACTTTGCTCAATACTTTATTTGAGCATAAGAATTGTGTGTCAATAAAACCCTTCTATCATGTGTTTGAAAATGGACGGGACAACTATATGGAACTGGTTCAAAACATTTCTCGAAATTTCACTGACAAACAATTAATGCGAGATAGAGTTGTAAACAAAACCTTTTGTGAAACTATTTAGGTCAGCAAAATGTCATTCTTATTTCGCCACATATAGAGTATCACCATTGATAGCATCTTTCAAAATCGCCTCCACAAACAATTCAGCGGCAAGCTGGATTGTTCTTTCCAAATCTTCGCTCTCGAACTCATATTTCATCTCTTGGATTTTCACTGCCCCCCAGTAACGTGTCTCTATCCAAGCATCTTCAAATTTGAACACTTGCGAAGAATTCGGTTCCGGGTTTTCTGGATGTTGTGCTTCAAGTTCTTCGAGGGACGAAATTTTCTTCCCAGAAGAATCTCGTATTACTCTGCTTGTTATTTCGAGTGGCAAGTGGGTGGCGCTTCTCCATTTCTCAGCTTTTTTAGGGTTAGTAAACGCAAGATAATCACGTAAGCACTGCAAATTGATTCTCTTTTGTTTCACACACTCTTCGTCAATTTGGTATAGACAACGGATACGATTGATATGAAAAATTGTAGTAATTTCTCCAGCAATATCATTTGATCCAGGCAATCGCAACTCTTTCAGAGAAATGCCATATTCTTCCGCATATTTTTTCGCACCAGATTGGAACCCTTTGCTGGAAACCATAATGCCGTTCACATTGTTCAGATCAGTTAAAACACCCTGAAAATCTCGCACTTTTCCGACTGGAACCAATGAGCTATAGTTCTTACATTCAATGGCAACTCGGTGTTTATTACCAGCAATCTCATATTCCCAATACACATCAATTTGATACTTATCGCCAGATTTCCCTTGTAGCTTCACATTATGTTCCACTTTGGTAGGCTTGAGAACATCATTATTAACAAGCTTCTGGTAAACACGTTGGGTGAATAATTCAAATTCTGTTGCAGAGTTCTTCATATAACGGTTGTATTTCTAACAACTTGAAATCTTGCAAAAACAATGCCAACGGATAAATCATGTAAGAGTTATACAAAACTACATTTCAAGTGCGGAAAGACAGGTGTGAATCTTATCTTCGGCCCATCATCACCCATAAAAAATCTGTGTAATCCGTGCAATCTGTGTGACACCACATTCGCCGTAGGCGAACCTTTCTGTGATTTTCGTGGTTTCTGTGTGACATTCTTTTTTTCGCCGCAGGCGAACCTTGGGGCAAATATTAGCAATGGTCTCACCCTCCTTACCCGCCAATAAGCGGAGCCATCCAAGCCAGCGGGTCAATCTCTGTCCAACGCTCCGGTGATGATCTGTTTTTCCATTTCCCAACGTTTGCGATTTGCCGTTTTGGCTTGCAAAGATACAAAAGTTTTGAAGGTGATTCCGCTTGTGGAAGAACGGCTTTTCCGTCCCTTTATCCTCTTGCGAGCCGGAGATTCCGTTTGGCCCGTGCTTACAAATCCCTTTCGTTAATGCGTGTGCCTTGATAATGCGAGGCTTTTTCGTTCCCGCAAGGTGGCCAAACGGAATGGTGGTGGGCTTTTCGTTAAAGTCTGAACTGCCGTTATCCAGTTAATCGTTGCCCCCTTCCGCCTCGAAAGCCTCACGCAGCGGCTTCCTCAACTCGGCCGTTCAATCCACCACCATTCCGTTTGGCCGGAAAAGGATGAGGGTGACTCGCCAGTGCAGTCGTTGCCGCAAAAGCCAGAATGCGTCTCACGAGGACAAACATGCCAAACGGAACCCCGTGTGCGCAAGGGCAGTATGTTGTGAACCCCAATGGTGAACGGTGAACAGTGAATTTCGTTTACAAATGGATTTTCATTGGTAGATGGTAGATTTCAACCGACAACCCGAACCAGCCCATGCCGAAATTTCCAACTCTAACCTAACGCTAACCTAACTCTAACTTTTCCCTAAGGTGCCAATCGCACATATGTTTCGATCAACCCACCACCATTCCGCGGCCGACGATAGGAGGCAGCGGAATCTCCATCTCGCAAGAGCACGTGGCCACTTTGTTGTCAATCAGCCCGTTATCCAAAAGTCACTTATATATAAGTGTCTTCTTTTGGAGCGTGCCCGAAACTGTTGTGTTTTTGCCATCGAAATCACGAACGAAAATCGTGAAGCGTTAGGATGAAATTCATCCTCTTGCATATCGGTAAAAAGTGTATCTTTGCCGCCGATTTTGATTTTTGTTAAAATATTGATTATTAACGAAATAAGTATATGGCATTTATCAAGACTGACAATTTGAAGGGCGATATTTTCGGCGGCATCACCGCGGGCATCGTGGCGCTGCCGCTCGCATTGGCATTCGGCATCCAGGCATTCGGGGGCATCGATCACCCCGACGCCAGTTCCATGGGCGCCCTCGCGGGCCTCGTCGGGGCCACGTTCCTCGGCTTTTTCGCCTCCCTCTTCGGCGGCACACACTCGCAAATCAGCGGCCCCACCGGTCCCATGACCGTCATCACGGCCTCGCTGCTCTCCGGCGTGTGGGCGGCCCAGCAGTCGATGAGCGCGGTGCTCATCAGCATGGCCCTTGCCGGACTCTTCTGCGGCATCTTCCAGATTTTGTTCGGCATCATGAAAATCGGCAAATATGTGCGCTACATCCCGTATCCCGTCCTTTCGGGCTTCATGAGCGGTATCGGCGTGATTATCATTATCCAACAACTGTATCCGCTAATTGGCTGTAAATCACCTGTTTTGGTTGTTGATATGATTAGGCAGTTCCCCGAGCGCGTGGCCAACGGCGTGTCGTTCACCGCACTGGCACTCGGTTTGGGCACCATCGCCATTATCTACCTCTTTCCATTGATAACCAAGAAGATCCCTTCTACACTGGTGGCCCTCTTGGTGATGACCGTCATTTCCCTGTTCCTCAATATGGACGACAAACTGCTCATCGGGGAAATCCCTTCCGGATTCCCGATGCCGTTTTTCGCCAAAGAAGGGGTTAGTTTGTCCGGTCTCGACTGGGGCATGATATTGAAGGCTTCGATTATCCCGGGTCTTACGCTCGCGGGTTTGGGCAGTATCGATACGCTGCTTACCTCTGTGGTGGCCGACAATATCACCAAGACGCATCACAATAGTAACCGGGAACTTGTAGGACAGGGTATCGGTAATATGATCAGCGGTATGTTCTGCGGCATCAGCGGTGCGGGCGCGACCATGCGCACGGTGGTGAATGTCAAGAGCGGCGGCCGTACGCAAATCAGCGGCATGGTCCACTCGCTTCTTCTGTTGGCTGTCTTGCTCGGTCTGGGCGGTTTGGTTCGCTATATCCCGTTGTCGGTGCTTGCCGGCATCCTGATTACGGTAGGGTGGGGCATTATCGACTTCAAGGGTTTTAAGGACCTGCTTAAAATTCCGCGCGCCGATGCTGTGGTGCTCATCATCGTTTTCCTGCTCACCGTTTTCGTGGACCTGCTCACGGCCGTCGGCATCGGCATGGTGATTGCCTGCGTGCTCTTCATGAAGCGCGCCAGCGACCTCGTGGAGGGCGGCTACAGCTCCGCCGAGATGACCAACTTCGACAAGGAGAGCCCCTGGCAGGACGAGGGCGGAATGCCCGACAAGGTGCAGCATAAGATTTACATCCAGCGACTTAACGGCCCGATTTTCTTCGGCACCATCACCAAGTTCCAGCAGGTGATGACCGACGTGCCCGAAGATGCCAAAATCGTGATTATCCGTATGCGCCTCGTCAGCTTCATGGACCAGTCGGGTCTCTATGCTATGGAGACCGCCATCAAGGAACTGCAGGACCGCGGCGTCTTAGTGCTGATGACCATCATCCAACCCCAGCCGATGTATATGCTCAAAACGATGAAGGTTATTCCCGAACTCGTCCCCGAACAGCACACCTTCAAGACTTTCGAGGACTGCACGGCGTTTTTGCGAAACCGAATCGAAGGGTGATGCGGAATGCAATGTACAATTTACAATGTACAATTTACAATGTACAATGTAGAATGAACAATGTACAATGTACAATGTAGAATGAACAATGTACAATTAATGCTGAATGCTGAATTAAACTTAAGAGAGTGAGAGTCGTCTACATATGAAGATATTTCCGCGAGCAGACTCGAAGAGGCAAAACGCGCGAAGCGCAAATAACCCCATACAAGCGACGAAGTCGCGCAGTGTGGGGACTTTAAGCAGCCCCGGTAGGGGCAAGAGCTCGGTAGAACAAATAACAAAAAAAATAAATAACGAAATGAAAAGAATCATCATCCTGGCTTTAGTAAGCCTCATCACGCTGGGCGTGAGCGCGCAGCAAACCAAAACCGCTTCCAAGAAGGAGCAGACCGTAACCATCCAGACCAACGGCGTGTGCCAGAAGTGCGCCGACAAATTCAAGGAGAACGTCCCCTATTTCAAAGGCGTCAAATCGTACAGCTACGACATGTCCACCTCGAAGCTGACCATCACATACGATGCCTCGAGAACCAATCCCGACCAGTTGCGCAAAGAGATCAGCAAACTGGGCTACAATGCAGACAATGTGGCGGCGGATCCTGATGCCCGCGCCAAACTGCCCGCTTGCTGCAGGGTTGAGAAAGGAAAAGGCGGTTGCGGCCATCATGGCGGCGGCCAAGGTTGTGGCAACCACGGTAACGGCCAAGGTTGCGGAAACCACGGCAACGGTCAAGGTTGTGGCAACCATGGAAATGGCCAAGGTTGTGGAAACCATGGCAATGCCAAGAGCTGCGGCAACCACGGCGATGGACATGCTTGTGGAAATCATCAGCCCGATGCTTCGAAAAAGGCTCCCGCCAACCCGAACAACAATGAGTCCAGCAAACAGACTGCTCCTGCCAAACAGGAAGCTTCTTCCAAGAGCAAATAATAGGCACTTTTCCTCAGTTATTCGTGGAGACGGGGCATGTGTTATTTATGGAGACGGGGCACGCCCCGTCTCTACTTCATTATTAAAATTGTGTATATTTGAAGTGCGATGTTTGAGAAAGGTTAAATGGAGTCTTCGGGCTCCATTTTTGTATTTTAAAATATAGTATCTTTGCGCTTTCGAAAAAATGACTATGGATAGCGATGTTGTGGTAATCGGCGGTGGCGTTGGCGGACTGTTCACCGGTGCGCTTTTAGCCAAGGAGGGCTACCGGGTGACCGTGCTGGAGAAAAACCGGCAGGCGGGCGGCGGCTTGCAGTCGTTCAGCCGCAACGGGGTTTCGTTTGACGCCGGAATGCACGTGCTGGGCGGTCTGCAGCCGGGTGGCTCCCTCGACCGAATTTGCCGTTACCTTGGCATCCGCGACCAAATCGCGGTCCGTCCTGTTGATGCGGACTGTATGGATGAGGTTCACTGCTATGAGGACGGTCGGACGTACAGGGTTCCGTCCGGACGAGAGGCCTTCTCCGCCTATTTTCAGGAGCAGTTTCCCGAGGAACGGGAGCCGATTCGGCAATACGTGGATGCGCTGTACGCCCTCACCGAACAGGTGGGCTTTTTCCATCTGCGCCCGGGAAGCCAGCAGCGCACAACCTATGGCGAAGAATTCTATGAACCGTCAAACGAGCTCATTTCCAGATATTTGCGAAATCCTAAATTGCAATCGCTGTTGGGTTATATGAGCCCGTTGTGCGGTGGTTCGGCAGGACACACGCCGGCATATGTCTTCGCGCTGATCAACTGTTTGTACATTAATGGCCATTATCGTTTCGAAGGTCCGGCATCCCAATTGGCGGATGCTCTTGTTCGGAAGATAGAAGATACTGGCGGTCAGGTGCTTACCGATGCTTCCGTGGCGAGAGTCGTGGCTCAGGGGCGGCTAGTGGACGCCGTTGTCACCGCCGACGGTCGCAAGTTCCGGGCCGGAAACTACGTCTCCGCCATCCATCCCCAAGTGTTGATGAAGCTGGCCGATAAGGAACTGTTTCCAAAGGCTTTCCGCACCCGTGTGGAGACCGCCCCCAACAACTATTCGGCCTTCTGTGTCTATGTCGTGTTCAAACCTGGCGAATTTCCCTACATTAACCATCCTTGCTATTATTTGGATCGTTATGAAAGTGTGTGGAACTATGGAAAGTTCGTGGAGGAGGATTGGCCGCAGAGTTTTGCCTACCTGACTCCGTGCGAGCGCGGACAGGGCGAATACGCTCGTATGATGGAACTTATCCTGTTTATGCCCTCCTCTATATGGAATAGATGGGAGGACACGTTTACTGGCCAAAGAGGGGACGAATATAACGTCTGGAAACAGCGTCTTACAGATATGGCGTTGCAGAAACTGGAACGTCTTTATCCGGGTTTCCACGATGCGGTTGCGTATGTTTACGATGCTTCTCCGCTGACAGTCCGCGACTACTATAACGAACCCGACGGTTCCCTTTACGGGCTTTTGAAGGATTGTGAGAATCCCTATTCCGGTTATGTGCCTGTGCGCACCAAGGCTGCAAATCTCTTCCTGACAGGCCAGAATGTCTATCTTCATGGCTGTTGCGGCGTTCCTCTCACTGCGGTGATGACGGCTGAGGCGGTGATGGGCGAGGAGGATCGCCTGGTGAAGAGGATGCAGTGTTTTCTTTGATTTTGACTTATATAACGAATGCCTATGGTGAAAATATTACGAAGGTTTATATGTTTGCTTGTGTTGGCGTTGATGGTGCAGACTGTGGCTGCACAGAAGTTGACGGAGTTTCTTCCGGAGAAACCGGCGGACACGGCCGTGGTGGTTTGCCCTGGCGGCAGCTATTTTTGGCTGGCGAGAAAGAGCGAGGGATCCGAGGTCGCGAAGTGGCTGAATGACAACGGCTATGCGGCTTATGTGCTCGAATATCCGGTGCCCGGTTGGTGGTCGTGGTTCACGCATATCCGCCGATGCTGCGGCAAACAATATCCGGCCCAGTTGGAATCACTTGGAAATGCGTTAAAAACAGTTAAATCTAAAGGTTACAAGACGGTCGGTGCGATGGGATTTTCCGCCGGGGGGCATCTTGTGTTGAGTGGCACCGAACTCCTGCCCGACAGTGTCGCGCCCGATTTTGTGGCGGCGATCTATCCGGTGGTGACCATGCGTGAACCCTACGTGCACAAGCGTTCCCGCCGCGGATTGCTCGGTGAGCGCCTCAGAAACGACCCCGTGATGCAGGACTCCCTCTCGCTGGAACTTCATGCAGACCGTGTGCGTTGTCCCGTGTTCCTGCTGAACTGTCTGGATGACCCCACCGTGGATTGGCACAATGCGCAAATGATGTCGGATTCCTTGAAAGGTGATATCTGTTACATGCAGTCCGAGACCGGTGGCCATGGATTTGGGGTCAATCAGGAGAAGATGGCGAAATACCATAATAGCTATCTCTCGTCATGGCCCAGTCGCTTTATCGCATGGTTGCGCGACCCTGCCCGTTTTTACGAAAGTGGCGGAAATGCGTATTAAAAATTGTTAATATTAGACAAAAACAGGGGGTGTTGACGTATCATCACCCCCTGTCTGTCATTCTGATAAGACGTTTGCTATTACCGGATGTTCTCTTCTACCATCTCCTTGAGGTAAGACATCACTTCGGGTTCTTGCAGGGAAACTCCGTCAAGAGCCTCGTAAACCTCGTCGGTGTCGAGGATATAGTCGGTTTGTTCTGTTCCGTCCTTCACCCGTTGGAAGTGAAAAACGAAATGGATTTCCGGGTGTGCGGCGATGGTGAGTACCATGGTGCCGGCGAGGTCGCCCATGGGCGGCCGGTCGAGGTGGGTGAGCCCGAACACCGCGGTGACGGTGGTGCCTACGCCTAATTCACTCTCGATCTTCATCGATCCTCCCGTCATTTCGGAGTTCTGCTTCAGCAGCGGCAGCCCGAGCCCTACCTTGCGGGTGGTGCGCGTTGTGAAGAACGGGTTGACGACCTTCTCCACAGTCTCCGCACTCATGCCGCATCCGTCATCCTTGAAGATGAGCGTCAGCGTGTCCGCATCGTGGTTTTCCAGAACTTCCAAAGTGATATTGTTGGCTTTTGCACGTGTGGAATTCTGGAGAATGTCCATGATGTGCATTGACAAGTCTTTCATAATTAGTTATTTAAGTACTTGTAGATTTGTCCGGCCACCTCGAAGGTCTGCTCGGTGGTGCCCAGCACGGGGATGTCCTCCTCTTTGGCTTGCTCCAGCATGTCGTCGTCGGGTTTGTTGCCTTTTACCAAGATGACACACGCCAGCTCCTTGAGGGAGGCGATGGCGATGACGTTCTTGTGCGTTTGCAGGGTTACCCAAACGTGACCTTCCTGGGCGAATCCCATTACATCGCTCAACAGGTCAGAGACGTAGCCGCCTTTGATTTCTGTGTCCATGTTATCCTCGCCGCAGAAGACGGTGAGGTTCATTTTTTCTACTAACTCTTTTACTGTCATATTGTTTTTAGTTTATAGTTTACTGTTTATAGGCTCCACACTGCGCTTCGCGCGTATCGCTTCTCCGAGGCAGTTTCCACGTGGCAAAAGTATGCTTTTTTTCAATACAAGATGCTACTGATGCGATATTTCACCAATTTTAGTTGAGCAGAGTAAAAACTTCGTGCGATATACTTTTCCTAGCCTGCACGCAATGACGGCGTGAGCCAAATTCCCCTTCCCTGGGGAAGGGGTGGCCGCAGGCCGGGGTAGGGTGCCTTGTTTAGTCAACAATCAACATATTCCCTCACACAAAAGCAATTTATCACCTCACGCAACATAAAATAATATGAATTTTATAAAACACTGAATAATAGAATTATACAACTTATTTTGAAGGTTTGTTTTGGTGAGGGTTCATATTTTTGACGTGAGGGTTCACATTTCTATAGTGAGGGATAAAATCGTGTTGTTTCAGATTGTATTTTTGCCGCCGGAAATTCAAACAAAAGAACAAAATAATAACAACTACAAAGAAATAATCTTCAGAACCAATTCCAAAATTTTTGTACTTTCGCCCCAAAAATTATAGGCTCTAATGATGAACAAATTTGCCAAATACTTCATTATTTTTGTTTGCTTGTCCAATTTTTTCCGACCATTGTTGGCACAAAATGACATTCCTGTTGTATTGAACAGAGACACATCTAACTTCGAGGAAAAATTGATTTGCAGAAAAACGTACAAGTGTGACGGTAACTATCAATTCTATCTAACTACAAAAGAGCCCGCTCCTCTAATCAGGGAGATAGTCTATTCGGACAGTACTCTTCGCTCGAGAGATTTCATAAAAGTATTCCCTGATGTAGGCTATATACGTATAGAATATAATAAAAATGGCGAAATCTCATTCTCAATATTAAGCTTTCAAATAGAGTACAAGGGAGAGCACTATCAGTGTACAGTAAATTCTTTTTATCATGAAAAGGGGAACTCTAATTCTTATTTGGTTCTCCATGATTCAAAAAACTATCTCATAGATGAATATGAGTGTTTTAACGGCAAATGGAAATGGAAGCCCTATCACAACTTAAATCCTCCAAAGTATGCGAAGAAGTTGTTCAAAATATTTCTGTCCCAATACCAAGAGAAACTCTATTTGTTAGAGAAATGCATTCAGTTTGAACCATAGGTTGTACATATTTTTTCTTGGATAATAAATCAAAACAACTACGGAATATGGCTAAAAAGACAAAAATAGCACTGTTGATTGGATTTGCAGCATTGGTGTGTGTTGGTATCGTTTTCAATAAAGCCATCGCTTCTTTTATAATAACAATATTTCGCTGGCCTTATGTCTGTAGCAAATCTATTGAAGAATCCAAAGATAAGGGTATGTTTGTGTTTAAATATCAACATTCCAAGAATACTTTGTGCTATGGAAATGGAAAAACAGCAATTAGAATAGCAGACACTGCTTTTGTGGAACGGAGGTATAAATTATCATGGAAAAACAGGAAAGGCATTGAGGTATTGGATTCTTCATATTTATTGATAATACCTTGTCAGTACGAAGACTCTGTTTATCAAAACTATAATGACAAATGGACGTTGAACTTCCCCTTTTCAGCACATCCTAATAAAATCTGTATGTTTTTCACCAAGGGAAGTGCAAATCAATATACATCTCCGCCAGATACGTTAAAATTATTGTTAATTGACAATGCGATGGATTTCGGGAGAGATACTTTGGCTAATTATTGTATTCTGGATTCGATAATGTTAATAAAAGAAATCAAACACCAAAGATAGCAAAAGGATGAAAGCAACTATAGCCGACCAGGACAGGGTTACGCGCAGATACGCTCGATACGCGGAGATTTCCGTGCGGGACGTGCTCGGATCCATGCGCCCGCACACCTACGGCGTGCGTTCCTTGTCGTGCCTTTCCGTTGCCACCAAACCCCGCAGACCTACGGCCTGCACGCGCGAGTGCAAGTGTGCCCCTAACGGGGGAAGGGTATGACACTATATCGTCGCCTGTGTACCTTGTTGAGTATATGTCGCGCCGGCTCGTCCAAATAAAAATGTTGATGCGTAAGCCCTGGGTGTGAAAATGCCGTAGGGCGATGAGGACGAAAAAAGTGTATTTTTGCAGCGTATTAGGAGGTGCGGCATCCTTGCCGCACAAAGGTCGCCAGGATTGCGGCACTAATACAAACCGACAGAATAACAGTTGTTATATAGAAGCATTATAAAAAAAAGGGAACTATGACTACACTTGCATTGAACAATCTTTGGACCTATTTGCAGGGGCTGGCTCTTTCGAAGAGTGACAAGGAGTGGTTGGCCAACAGGCTGATTATGTCCGCCAATACAGCCACGGCCACATCCGAGGAGCGGAAAGCCCGATTTTTGGAACTGGCAGGCTCTTGGTCGGAAACGGAGGAGGGCGAAGAGTACTATCAGATGATGAAACATCGCAACGAGGAACGCCCTGCCAACCGTAATGTTGAATTCCCCAAAGAATAGATGCTCATGAAAGGTTTCATTCTTGACACAGACACATGGATTGAGTATTTCCATAACCGTGGTAAGGTGGCTGAACATATTGCGGCCACTCCTGCCAATGAAATTTTCGCCTCCGAAGTAACTATTGCGGAACTCACCTACGGTGCCCTGCACAGCAAAGCTGTTGCTCGTCATCTGCAAGAGCCGAAGGAAATAGCTGAAACATTTATCGTGCTTCCTCTTGGTGATTGGACACGGGATTACGCTGAGATCCGCCATTCCCTTACAAGTCAAGGTCTTGTAGTAGGTGATTTTGACATAATGATTGGTATTGCCGCACGTCAGTATGGGCTAACCGTTGTCACACACAACATCAAACATTTTGAAAAAATGCCTGGAGTTGAGTGCGTTGACTGGTTGGAGTAACAATTTTACCGTTGCAGTCCGCTGTACATTGTTCATTGTACATTGCATTCTACAACGACAACAGCACCGCCCGTCCGTCCTCGCCGTGCAGGGCTTTGCGGAATTCGTCGAAACTGCGGGTCTCCATGCGGAGCCAACAGGGCGCGGCGGCAATCCGGTCGGGGATGTGCGCATCAGAACTGCGTGTGAATGTCTTGTTTTTCAGATATTTATGTACTTTGAGAATCTCCTCCTTGTTGCCCTTGTCCGAAATCTCCACCGCGTCGTAGTCGAGGTCGAAGGGGATGAAGCCCAACTGCGCAATCAGACTGTTCTTCATCTTGTCGATGTGCGCCGGCACGAACAGCCCGCCGAGCTCGTGCACCTTGTCGGCAATCTGGTTGACGTTCTGGTCGATGGCCGAGGTCAGCAGCCGTGGCTCTTCGTAGACGATGTTCATCTCTTCGTCAATCTGCACCTGGTCGCCGAAGAAGTCGGGGTCGTTGGGAATGTCGGGGAGGTGCTCGTCAAGGTATTCCTGGAACTTGTCGAGGGATTCGTGGTCGCCGAAGTAGGCCAGACAGTGCGCTTCCTCCTTGGTGGTGACTTCCGCGCCGCAAAGTACGAAGATGTCGCGATTGTGCGAATAGTGCTCCGCCAGCCGGCAGTGACGCGTGGCATTGTGGTCGGTGATGCCGATGACATCAATACCCCGCTCTTTGGCAAGCGTGATGATATTCTCCGGCGTCATGTCAAGGTCGCCGCAAGGGGAAAATAGGGTATGCGTATGCAAGTCAGCTTTGTATATATTCATCAGCTTGATTTTGGCGGGCAAAGATACAATTTTTAACATTGGATGTTAGTAGTTATGTTTATTTTGCGTATTTTTGCCGCCGAATTTTTTTGAATGTATACATAACGAAAAAAATAGCCTAACTATAATGAATAGAAGTGAAATTGAACAGAAAGTGAACGATTTTCTGATCGATGAAATGGAGATTGATGCGGATAAGTTGCACCCGGATGCACTTTTGAAAGAAGATTTGGGTATCGATAGTCTCGATTTTGTGGACATCGTGGTGATCGTGGACAAAGTTTTCGGTTTCAAAATCAAGGCTGACGAGATGAAATCGGTGACGACGCTCGGGCAGTTTTACGATTTTATTGCCTCCAGGGCTGTGTAAAAATACGTATGGCGGAACGGGCTTGGCAAGGCAAAACTGACGGTACTTCGTGGATGCACAGGAATCTTATCCGCGTCATGAAGGTTGTGCCGTTGCGTCTCATGTACGCCTTCGTCGCCGTTTTTGTCGTTCCATTCTACTTTATCTTTTCCAAGGGCTACCGCCCGATGTACCATTTTTTCAGACAGCGGATGCAGTATTCACCGGTGAAAGCCTTCTTCTGGGTATACCGGAACTTCCGCCGTTTCTCGCAGATTATTCTCGACCGTTTTTACATGTATTCGGGCGGAAAGTTTGATTTCGAGATAGAAAATATGCACCTTTACGAGACGCTTTCGCACGCGGAGCCGGGATTCATCATACTCAGCGCACACATCGGCAGCTATGAGGTCGCGGGCTATTCGTTGGTGGCCACCGAAAAACGCTATAATGCCCTCGTCTTCTCCGGTGAGGCCGAATGGGTGATGCGGAACAGACAGAAAATGTTCGATGAGACGAACATCCGCATGATTCCCGTGAAGGACGATATGTCCCACATCTTTCTGATGAACGCTGCGTTGAGCGATGGTGAAAGCGTCAGCATTCCCGCAGACCGGATCGTGGGAGGGCAGCGCACGGTTACCTGCAATTTCTTCGGAAGCCCGGCGGAATTCCCGCTCGGTCCTTTCATGCTTGCGGCACAGCGTCAAATTCCGGTGCTCTCGATTCATGTGATGAAGGAGTCGGCCAAGAAGTATCATATTTATATCAAACAAATTGATAACCAGGGCGATAATGCCAAACAACAGGCTGCAAATATTGCACAGCAATACGCTGACCATGTGGAGTCGTTGGTGCGTGAATACCCTGAACAATGGTTCAATTATTTCGAATTCTGGAAACCCTGACGATGAAATTAGAGGAGATTGACATAAAGACGCTGCTTCCCCAACAGGAACCTGTGATTATGGTGGATCGGTTGCTTGCCGCCGACCAGAAATCCGCGGTCTCCGCGCTCGACATCCGCGAGGACAATATCTTCGTGGAGGAGGGCACGTTGCGCCCTTATGCCCTTATCGAAAATATGGCGCAGACCTGTGCCGCCCAATTGGGCTATGTGGACAGGTATGTTTTAGGCCGTGATAGTGTGAGAATGGGATATATAGGAGCTGTTAAACAGATGCGGGCCGAACATGCGCCCAGGGTGGGGGAGACCCTGACCACCCGTGTGGAAATACTTGAAGATGTGATGGATATAAAGCTCGTTGCGGCCGAGTCATTCGTCGGAGAAAGACGGGTCGCTTCAGCGGAAATGAAAATTGCCCTGTCAGGAGAAATGGAGGAAAGATGATTGTCAAAAAGATAGGGGAAAATATTATCTCGCCACTCGGTTTTACCACGGAGGAGAACTATGCCTCGGTGATGGCCGGCCGGTCTGCCCTGCAGCGGGAAGAGTCGCTTTGGGGAATGCCTTTCCCATGCGTGGTCTCCCTTATCGCCGACCCTCTGTTGGATGCTGACTTCGCCCGCGAGATTGATACTTCCCGTATTCCGTCTTATCCTCTTACGAAATTCGAGAAAGTGACGTTGCTTTCGACCGTCAAAGCGCTGAAGAGTTGCAAGATTGACCCTTCCTCGGAACGCGTTTTGTTTCTTTTGTCCTCCACAAAAGGGAATGTCTCTTTGTTGGCTTCTGAAAATATTGATATAGAGATGGTTACACCGTCGTCTACGGGGCAGTTGGTCGCCCGTTACTTCGGAAATCCGAATGTGCCCGTGACCGTCTCAAACGCCTGCATATCGGGATTGTGCGCCCAGATTGAAGCTTACCGGCGTATCCGTTCGGGACAATACGATGCGGTTGTGGTTATCGGGGCGGACGTGCTTTCTCCCTTCATTGTGTCCGGTTTCCAGTCGTTGAAGGCGTTGTCGGACGAGCAGTGCCACCCGTTCAGTGCCACCCGCAAGGGATTGAACTTGGGCGAGGCCGCGGCCACGGTGGTTTATGCCGCCGCCGATGAATCCGCCGGAGGCTGGCAAATGGTCGCAGGCGCGGTGCGCAACGACGCCAACCACATCTCCGGACCGTCGCGCACGGGCGAGGGCAGTTACCTCGCACTCCAGGCTGTTTTGCAAGATAGCGGACTGTCAGCCAGTGATTTAGCTTGTCTGAATGTGCATGGGACGTCCACGCTGTATAACGACGATATGGAGTCCATTGCAATCCATCGGGCCGGCCTCGCTGACGTGCCGGTGAATGCGATGAAAGGTTATTACGGCCATACTCTGGGTGCGGCAGGCATTTTGGAGACGCTGGTCACGATGCGGGCGGTGGAGAACGGCAAGGTTCCCGCCACGCGTGGCTTTGAAACCCTTGGCGTTGCGATGCCTGTTTCTGTTACTTCTGAAAATATTGATACTGAGAAATTTGCGTTTGTGAAACTGTTGTCCGGCTTCGGCGGTTGCAATGCCGCCGCCGCCTTTACCTGTCCATCTGCCGCGCTATGAGTTATAAGGTTTTACATAGGGTTAGACTGACTTCCGAATATTTGGAGTTGAACGGGGTGCGCATGGGGGAATCGCAGCCCGAAGAGAACTTCCTGACGCAGTTGTATCGCAAATTCTGCATTGATTATCCGAAATTCTTCAAGATGGATGTGCTGTGCAAGGTTGGCTTTATTGCCTCCGAAGTGCTTCTTGATGCCGAGGGCGTGGAGCGTTTTGTGCCTCGCGCAGACAGGGCCGTGCTGTTGTTCAACCACCACTCCTCGCTGCATGCCGATCAATCTTTCCAGCAAACCATAGCCGATCCGGAGGATTTCTATCCCAAGCCGTCGGTGTTCGTCTATACGCTGCCCAACATCGTCACCGGTGAACTGGCCATCCGCAACCGATACCATGGCGAAAGCAATTTTATACTTCTGCCTTATAAATCTCAAGATGTTATGAATCAAGCTGTAGAAGCTGCTTTTCTGAATTCCGGAACCGCCAGCGTCCTCACCGGCTGGGTAGAAGCGCTTTCAGACCAGAATTTCGAATCCGAACTCCTTCTTATCATTAAGGAATAGTCCATTAAACGAATAAAACCTTAAACGGATAAACTATTAAACAAATAAACCCTTAAACGAATAAATCCTTAAACCGCATTAACCATTAACCGTTAACCCTTAAACTTTAAAAGTATGGAATTGATAGAAGAACTGAAAGTGAAAATAATCGAAGCGCTGAATTTGGAGGATATGACTCCCGAGATGATTGATGACGATGCGCCGCTGTTTGGCGACGAGGGGCTCGGGCTGGACTCCATTGATGTGTTGGAGCTTATTGTGCTTCTGGATCGCAATTACGGTATTAAAATTGCAGATGCCAAGCAGGGAAAAGATGTTTTTGTCTCCATGCGCACGATGGCCGATTTCGTAGCCGCTAATCGTACAAAATAAATGCGTCCGAAGGTCGTCATCACAGGCATGGGAGTTGTCTCCGCGCTCGGAATCGGGCAGCGGCAGAATTGTAACGCCCTGAAAGAAGCGATTCCCGGAATCCGGAATCCGCGCTTTCTGCCGACGGATCTCCACGATTTTCCGGTCGGGGAGGTTCTGCTGGGCAATGAGGAACTGCGGCAATCTCTGCAGTTGCCGGCCGACATGCCCTTCTCCCGAACTGAATTGCTGGGCGTGACGGCTTTGAAAGAAGCACTTGAACAATCTAAACTTCTGAACCATAAAGGTTTATGTTTTATTTCCGGAACAACGGTCGGCGGTATGGATGTGACGGAGCAGTATTTCCCGAATCCTGTCCCGAACCTGATCCGCGATGTTCATGATTGTGGGGCTTGTACGAACAATATTGCCGATTGTTTTGACTGTTTCGACAGTACCGCCACCGTGTCCACAGCCTGTTCGTCGGCACTTAATGCGCTGATTATGGGAAAGTTGATGATTGAAAGCGGCGAAAGAGATATTGTGGTGGCAGGCGGTGCCGAGGCATTGACCCGTTTCCATTTCAACGGCTTCAAGTCGCTGATGATTTTGGACAAGCAGGTGTGTCGTCCGTTTGACAAGCATCGTGCGGGACTGAACTTGGGCGAAGGCGCCGCCTATCTCGTGTTGGAGCGCGAGGAGTCCGCCTTGTCGCGAGGAGCCGAAATCCTCGGGGTGCTCAGCGGCGCCGGAAACGCATGCGACGCCCACCATCAGACGGCCACTTCCGCAGACGGGCAAGGCGCGTTTCTGGCCATGAGCCAGGCTTTGGAGGATGCCGGTCTCTCTCCGGAGGATATTGATTATGTGAATGCGCATGGAACGGGCACCCCGAATAATGACGAGACGGAAAGTGCAGCCTTGAAACGGGTTTTTGCCGTGAAGGTGCCTCCGGTTTCTTCCACGAAATGCTACACGGGGCATACAACGAGCGCCTCCGGCTCCATTGAGGTGGTGTTCTGTCTGCTCGCCTTGCAAGAGGCATTTTTGCCTGTGCAATTCAATTTTGAGAATGTGGACGAACAATGCGTCGTCCCTGTTTCCAAAAAACTGTCTTTGCCGAGTCTTAAGCATCTGATGTGCAATGCTTTCGGTTTCGGAGGAAACGATTCGTCTGTAATACTTTCGCGTTATGAATAGGGTGTTTGTTGTTGCTGTCGAGAAAAATGTGGCCCCGGAGGAATATAGCCGATATATCCCTCCGATGAAGGCGCGCCGTATGGGCAAGTTGCTGAAGCGCGCGTTGGCGACCGCCCTCAAGGCGATGGAAAGCAGCGGAATCTCGCATCCCGATGCCATCTTGAACGGAACCGCCATGGGTTGCATGGAACATACGCTGCAACTGCTACATGGTTTGGCCGAGGAAGGGGATAACGTGAACATGCCTACCGCTTTTATGCTCTCCACCCACAATACCGTGGCTTCGCAGATTGCTATTTTCACGAAGAACCACGGCTATAATACCACCTACGCCCATCGGGAGATTTCGTTTGAACTGGCTCTGCACGACGCTTTCCTCCAGTTGCGCAGCGGGCGTTTGCAAACCGCCCTCGTGTGTGCCAACGACGAACTTACGGAATTCCAACGCCAACATCCCGGTTTTTTTGGCAAAATGCCGGTTGAGGACAGATCCGAGGCGTGGATGCTCTCCGTGGACCCGGGCGACCATCCTGTCTATGAACTTGAAAACGTGCAGATTATACACCACAAAGGCGCTGATGATAGTGCCGCTGTTAATAAAATTACGCTATGAGACTAATCATTTTGGCCATATTACAGTCTGTGTTGTTATGTTCAGGACAGGTGTTTTTGAAATTCGCCCTCCAGAAAATGGGCGAGTTCGCATGGAAATGGTCGTTTTTCGTGGCGCAACTCACCAATTGGTGGTGGCTTGCATGCGGGGCCGCGTATGGCGTTGGCGCCGTTCTTTGGTTGTACATCCTCAAACATTACCCGTTTTCCATGGCCTACCCGCTCATTTCCATGAGTTACGTCTTTGGCATGATTGCCGCCGTGCTGGTCTTCCACGAGTCTGTCCCCGCCATTCGCTGGATTGGCGTTCTGCTCATAATGGCCGGCTGTTTCTTTATAGCCCGGTAAAGCAATCTTAAAAATGGATGGAAACGAACCTTAATTGAATACAATGAGACAGATATTTGCAATTTTGATAATGATGTCGCTCGCATGGGGAGGCTTTGCGCAGTCGTTGCAGAAGGCAGAGCCTGAGCAGTCGAAGAAAATGATGGCAACCGTAGCCAAGGCGACCGCTGCGGTGAAGACCATCCAGTGCGACTTCACGCAAGTGCGGCAGTCTGCCATGCTCAAGGACAAGATGACTTCCAAAGGAAAAATGTATTTTTCCGGATCGAATCTGAAGTGGTCCTACACCTCACCGAATGCGTACGTTCTGGTGGTGAAAGACGGCGGCCAGACCGTCTATATTCAGCAGAATGGGAAAACCAAAAAGGCCGAAGGACAGAGCGGGCAGCTTTTCAAGGGCATTGCGCAGATTGTGATGGGTAGTGTGACCGGCGCGTCCCTGTCCGACAATGCCGATTTCTCGGTGGAGATGTATACCCAAAGTGGCAAATGGGTGGCCAAAATGACCCCCAAACAGCCCCGACTGAAAAAGATGTTTGCTTGTATATATCTCTATTTCAATGAATTGCATAATGCTGTGAATAAAGTGGAGATGCAAGAAGCAAACGGAGACATCACCACCATCACCTTCTCCAATTTGCATTTGAACGAGCCCGTGGCGGATTCGGTTTTTGATGTACGATAAGTGGTTGAGAAACGCATGCGATGATGTTGGAAAATGAATTATATGAGGTGATTGCCGAGGATGCCAATTCGGTGACTGTCAGGTTATTGCCGGAAAGCGCCATCTACAAGGCGCATTTCCCGGGTAATCCGATTACGCCGGGCGTGTGCCAGGTGGCGATGGTCGCCGAACAGGTGGAAAGGCGTTCGGGCCGCCGGCTGCAGCTGAAGGAGGCCAAGAATCTCAAGTTCCTCGGACTGCTGCGTCCCGATGTCGCCACCCTTGTTGTCATCTCTTTTGAGAGTTGGGAATGCTTTGACAAATATCTGACTGTCAAGTGTTTGTTAAAAGTTGGCGAAAAAACGTATACCAAATTTACCCTTACATTCGAATAACGATGAACGACCGCCGTGAACTTTTTGAGAGGGAGCGTATCTGCGTCATTGTCCCGACCTATAATAATGAGACGACCGTGGCGGATGTGATTCGCAGGGTGCAGTCGTTTACACGCCATGTTATCGTGGTGAATGATGGCAGTACGCAGGAGACGATGGCGGCTCTTAATTCCCTCGCTGAACTTCCCGACATTGTAGACTACACGCCCAATCGGGGAAAAGGGTATGCGTTGATGAGGGGTTTCCGCCGTGCGCTGGAATTGGGCTACAAGTATGCGGTCACCATAGACTCCGACGGACAGCATTTTCCCGAAGATATTCCCGTTTTGGTCGATTGTCATTTTGCGAATAAGGATGCGATTGTAGTCGGTACGCGCAACCTCACGGCTGACAATATGCCGTCGAAGAATACCTTTGCGAACAAGTTCTCCAACTTCTGGTTTCGTCTTCAGACGGGCATTCGTTTGGAGGATACGCAGAGCGGATTCCGTCTTTACCCCCTGGAACAGATTAACTTACACTGGCCTATAACGCCCCGTTATGAGGCGGAGTTGGAGTTGCTGGTCTTCTCGGCCTGGCGCGGGGTCCCGGTTGATTCCGTGCCGGTGCGCGTCTATTATCCGCCGGAAGGCGAAAGGGTCAGCCATTTCCGGCCCTTTTGGGATTTCACCCGAATCACGTTGCTCAACTCTGTTCTGACCATTGCTGCGCTGCTCTTTTTTATTCCCCGCCGGCTGCTGAGGAAGTTGTTTAAATCCTAAAGTTGTTTAAAATTTGTGTACATTTGCAAGATTTAAAATTTATAATAGTATATTTATAAATATTTGATATTCAATTTGATATGAAAAAGATTCTTTGCTTTGCGACGGTAGTCTTCGGTATGTTTTTCGGAACTTTGGTGGCACAGAATGCCGATCCGGTGTTGATGACGGTGGGTCCGGAAAAGGTATACAAGTCAGATTTCATCAAGGCGTATCAAAAAAACAGCTCAATAAGCGAAGCTACGGAGGCTGATTTGCGCGAATATGTGAAGCTTTATTCGGAATACCGCATGAAGGTGATGGAGGCGAAGTTGATGAAACTGGATACGGCTAAGGTGTTCCAAAAGGAGTGGGAGGCTTACAAAGGCCAATATGCTCAACAGTATCTGATTGACACAGAGGTGAGTGACCAACTTTTGCAGGAGACGATCGAGCGGGCGCGCTACCATGTCCGTGCCTCTCACATCCTGGTTCGAGTCCCGCAGGATGCCGCTCCGAAGGATACCCTGGCTGCCTATCACAAAATCATGAAAATCCGTTCCGAAATTCTCGACGGGCTGAATTTTAATGATGCGGCTGCCTTGTATTCGGAAGACGAGTCCGCCCGCGATTTTATCAATCCGAACACGCACCGTTTCCAATACGGCAATCACGGAGATCTCGGTTACTTTTCCGTTCTTGAGATGATTTATCCCTTTGAGAGTGCGGCTTACAATACGCCTGTAGGTCAGGTCTCCATGCCTGTGCGCACCCTTTTCGGTTACCATCTGGTATATGTGCAGGACAAGATTCCGGCTGTTGCCAAAATATATGTTTCTCAGATCTTTATCCGCGACACGACGGCCTTGAACGCCAAGGTCAGTCATCAAGAAGCGATGTACAAACTCAACCAGGTGCGTCAGCAGTTCGCCCAAGGTGTCCCGTTTGACACGTTGGCTGCGAAGTGGTCTGAGGACCCGGCCACGAGAAACAACGGCGGTCGGATGGAGCCGTTTACGCCCAACCGCCGTCCCGGAAATTACGTGCATGCCGCCCTTTCACTTAAGAAAGGTCAACTCTCCGAGCCCGTGCCCTCCACCATCGGCTGGCACCTCCTCCGCCTCGACTCAGTGGTCTATACCACGGTCAACGAAGAGTTCGAATACTTGATCAAGAACCGCCTGGGCCGTGACTCACGTTCCAAAAAGAGCAAAGAATCGTTGGTCGAAAAGCTGAAAGTGGAATATAACTATAAAGAGAAAGGCAAGGCTGCCGCTATGAAATTCTTCAAGAAGAACATGCCCGACAACTTCTTCCAGAGCAAGCATGTGGTACCCGATTCTATCCCTGGCATTGAGAAACTGAAGCCGATGTGCTCTTTCGCGGACAAACAACTGACCGCCCGTGATTTCGGAAAATTCCTCGCCCGGTTCCAAGGTGCTCAAATCAAGGGCTCGATGAGCAATTTTCTTGAAGATGCGTATGCTAACTTCTTGAGCGAAAATATGTTGCGCTATGAAAAGACCCAGCTGATGACCAAATATCCCGAATATCGGGATGTGGTGAATGAAGTTTATGACGGTCTGCTGATTTTTGAGGTCAATGCCAAGAAAGTGTGGAACGCCGCCATTCAGGATACCGTCGGGATTGAGCGTTTGTATGAAACGATGAAACAGAACTTCCCCACCGGCGACTCGCTGCAGCCGTATAAGCCCCTAAGTGAAGTGCGAGCCGAGGTGATCAGTAAATATCAGGAAATACTTGAGAAAGAGTGGTTGGAAGAGCTCCATCGCAAGTATCCGGTGAAACTCGATGAGGAAGTCTTCCGCTCCATTTTAAGGAAATAACGTGAGGAAAATTATCGCCATACTCTGTCTTGCGGTGGTCGTGTGCACTGCTTGCCACAGGAATTCAGACCCCGTGGTGGCTCAAGTGTACCAGTACAAGCTCTATGCTTCGGAGGTGCGGGCGGTGATGCCGATCGGGCTCTCCCAAGACGACAGCATGGCGGTGGTCCGTGACTTCATCGACAGTTGGGTGAAAGAGAAACTGGTGTTGCATGAAGCCGAAAAAGGATTGAGTCCACGGGAGAAAAATTTCGACAAGGAGATGATGGATTACCGCAACTCTTTGTTAATCAGTAGATATTATGACAAACTATGGCAGAACGACACGGCCAACAAACCCGTGACCGACGAGGAAATCTTCGATTTCGTGCGTTCCCTTGACAGTCGTTATACGGTAGACAAGGAAATCGTACGGGTCAATTATATCAAACTGCCGTCCAATTCCTTAGCCCTTGCCCCCGTCAAGAGCATCCTTTTTGACGAAAGCCGCCGTGTGGCGGAGAAGGAGGCGTTGATAGCGATGCTGGGAGATTCCATCGAGTATCTGCTCGACGATGAGGCATGGCTCTACCTTGACGATTTGCAGAATGAGGTGTCGTTTGAGATTGATGCCCAGTCTGTTTCAAAAAAGGGAGAAATCACCCACATTGAAAAAGAGGTCGGGGATCAAATAGTGTTGCTTGTTATTCTTGAATATCGCTCGCAACGCTCTGTGAATGAGACGAAAGAGGAGCGCGCCGCCGCTGGCATGCTACTGATGAACCAACGTCGGAGCCAGTTTATCAACCAGTACCTACAAGACCTGTACGACAAGGCCGTGAAGGAAGGGAAGGTCGTCCGGTGAAATAGTCAAAAGTTACATTTAATAGACAAAGTCAAATGAAAGTAAGAATATTCAACCAATCCACAAACGAACTTCCGGCGTATGCTTCGGCGTATGCGGCGGGTATGGATTTGCGGGCCAATTTAGAGGAACCAGTGGTGCTGCAGCCGATGGAGCGGAAACTCATCCCTACGGGACTTTTCATCGAACTGCCGCCGGATTGTGAGGCTCAGATCCGTCCCCGCAGCGGGTTGGCGCTTAAGCACGGCATCACCGTGCTCAATAGTCCGGGCACCATCGATGCCGACTATCGGGGAGAAGTCAGGGTGATTCTCATCAACCTCTCCCAGGAGCCTTTCGAAATCAAGCATGGTGAGCGCATTGCCCAAATGGTTGTCGCGCGGTTCCAGCAGGTGGAGTTGGAGGAGGTTTCTGACTTGGGCGACTTGTCGGATACGGAGCGCGGCGCGGGCGGATTCGGTCATAGTGGAAAACAATAGATATCTTGAAAATGAAGAAGTTGACCGCATTGTTTTTGATTTTGCTCGTCTGTGTGAGCGTCAATGCCCAGACAGGCAAGAAGTTTCGTCGTGTCGCTTCCAACTCGAAGCAGGCGGTTACGGAACGGCAGATTTCCAGCCGTTTCAACAGCGGTTTGCGCGCTTATTATATGGCACAATATGAAGAAGCGTTGCAGACGTTCTCCGCCATTCTCACCGATGCACCAAAGCATGCTCCATCCTACTATATGCTTTCCCGCGTCTATGCCGGCAGACAGCAATATGTAGATTCTGAAAATGCTATAAAACAAGCTGTTAAACTGGATAAGAACAATATTTGGTACCAAGTTGCTCTTGCCAAATCCTATATGACGACGGAGAATTACAAGTCGGCGCTTCCGCTGTGGGAGAAGATTTGCAAGGCAATGCCTGACAACACCGAGTATCTCACCGACTTGGCCGTTTGCTATGAAAAGACGGGTGCGTCCGACAAGGCCTCTGCAGTAAGGGATCGTCTTGGTAGGTTGGCGCCTTTAGCTAATGATGATCAGCAAATTTCCGAAAATAAGGTGGTTACGAGCGGTGAATCTGGATATAAAGCGCAGGGAATGAACAGTTTGCAAGCCCAGCAATATGATCAGGCTGTGACCCAACTTGAGATGGCATTGCGGGAGGATGACACAGACTTTGATCTGTGGAATGCTTTTGCGGAAGCGGTTTCCAAGTCAGGGCAGTGGAGAAAACTCACCGAAAAGGAGGAGGATCTTACCACGTTGTTCCCCCAGTCATCGGCGCTGCTCTATTCACTCGCAACCGCTTTCCTGCATATACCTCAACCCGAGAAGGCGGTGGAGTATTATCAGCAGGCGCTTGCCTTCGCTTTTGACCCTGTCCAGATCCAGAATATCAAGCGAGGGCTTTATGAGGCTTACACCGCTTTGGGCGATGAGGGGAATGCGAATCGTTATCGCTAAGCCATGCTTATTTGCCACGTTTTCTGACGGTTGAATCCATCCTGTTTTTTTTTGAAAGGAAAAATGTACATTTCCTCTGTTATTCGTGGAGACGGGGCATGCCCCGTCTCTACATACTGCAATTTCATTATGTCTGAGCATGTTTAAAATTTGTGTGCATTTCCTCTGTTATTCGTAGAGACGGGGCATGCCCCGTCTCTACATAGCGCAATTTCATTATGTCTGAGCATGTTTAAAATTTGTGTGCATTTCCTCTGTTATTCGTAGAGACGGGGCATGCCCCGTCTCTACATAGCGCAATTTCATTATGTCTGAGTATGTTTAAAATTTGTGTGCATTTCCTCTGTTATTCGTAGAGACGGGGCATGCCCCGTCTCTACATAGCGCAATTTCATTATATTCTGTGCATATTTAAAATTTGTGTACATTTGCACCGATATTTTGTTCAGGTGTGGGGAAATCCATGCATATCGTTCTGGATTCAGAAAGATTTGGATTACAGGTTGTTAGTGTGCAATCTCCCTCTTTGATTCTTCCATATTCGGATTTGGAAGGAATAGTGGATTTTGCTTGAACGTTTGGCAAAAATGATAAAAGCGTGTGGATAAAAACGAAATGCTTCTCTCATGACGGATGACAATATGAATACACCCCGATGGTTCGCTTTCAAGGTCTTTTTCAACAAGGTCTTTGAAATGGATACTTTTATGAAGGCGAAAGGCGTGGAAACCTATTTCCCGACTGTAACAATGGAGAGTATGGTGAACGGGAAGGTGGAGAAGGTGAAGCGTCCGGCCGTTTCGTCTCTTCTTTTTGTCCGCTGCACCGGCGAAGAGGCCCTCATCTGGCAAAAGACGCTTTCAGGTAAAGTGATGCTATACAGTCATTTAGATAAAGATGTGCGTCGTCCGTCGCCCATTGACGAGGAAGAAATGCGCATCTTCAAACTAGTGACATCTATGGATGACGAGCGGTTGCAATATCTGGATGTGGGTAGCGTCAATTACCGGCAGGGACAGAAAGTCCGCGTCATCGAAGGACCCTACAAAGGTTGCTCAGGTTACATCAAACGCATCAATGGCAGTCGCCGGCTGCTGGTTTCGGTGGAAGGTATTGCACTGGTCGCCACCTCGTACATTCCTTCGGCATTTCTTGAGAAGATCTGAATGCGGTCTGGAAGTACCTTTTTTATTAGAATTTTATTGAGAATCAAATTTACAATATAACGATGAATATTTCTGTAGCAGGAACCGGTTATGTCGGTTTGAGTATTGCGACGCTGCTCGCCCAGCGCCACCAGGTCACGTCTGTGGATATCGTGCCGGAGCGCGTGGAGATGGTTAACAACCGAAAATCCCCGATTCAGGACGAATATATTGAGGACTATCTGGCGCACAAGCCTTTGCAGCTGAAGGCCACTACGGATTGGGAGAGCGGCTATGCGGATGCCGATTTCGTGGTTGTCGCCGCTCCGACAAACTACGATAGCACGAAGAATTTCTTTGACACTTCCGCAGTGGAGGATGTTATAGCTAAGGTGTTGAAAGTCAACCCGAAAGCCACGATGGTTATCAAGAGTACGATTCCGGTGGGTTACACGGAATCTGTCAGAGAAAAGTTTGTCTCAGCCAACAAAGGGCAGCTCCCAAACATTATTTTTGCTCCCGAGTTCTTGCGGGAGAGCAAGGCGTTGTATGACAACCTCTATCCGTCCCGCATCATCGTGGGCTATGACAAGAGCAACTCGTATCTTTTGGAGCAGGCGCAAAAGTTTGCAGAAATCATCAAAGAAGGCGCCCTCAAAGAAGATGTGCCGGTTTTGTTGATGGGGAGCACTGAGGCCGAGGCTGTGAAACTCTTCGCAAATACCTATCTGGCCCTTCGCGTCAGCTATTTCAACGAATTGGATACCTACGCCGAAATGAAGGGTCTTGATACACGGGATATAATAAACGGGGTTTGTCTGGATCCGCGTATCGGCACTCATTACAATAACCCCAGCTTCGGCTATGGCGGCTATTGTCTGCCGAAGGATACGAAGCAACTGCTAGCCAATTATGCCGATGTGCCGCAGAACATGATGACGGCTATCGTGGAGAGCAACCGCACGCGCAAGGACTTCATTGCCGACCAGGTGCTCAAAATGGCGGGCTACTACGACTACTATAACCGTGGGGATTTCAGGGCCGAGGACGAGAGGGAGTGCGTGATTGGCGTGTTCCGTCTCACGATGAAATCGAACAGCGACAACTTCCGTCAGAGCAGTGTGCAGGGCGTGATGAAGCGGGTGAAGGCCAAGGGCGCCAGGGTTATTATTTACGAGCCCACGCTTGCCGACGGCAGCACCTTCTTCGGAAGTCTTGTCGTCAACGATTTGGACCGTTTCAAACGGGAATCGCAGGCCATCATCGCCAACCGCTACGAACCGTGTCTTGACGACGTGGCGGAGAAGGTGTATACGAGGGATATTTTCAGAAGGGATTAACGGTTAACGGTTAATGGTTAATGGTTAACGGTTAATGTTGTTTATTGTTTAGAAGTTTAGATGTTTAATGTTTAATTGTTAATGGTTGAGAGGAAATAGTTGCGTAATCCAGACAAGAGTTGTGATGCGGTTTGGAATTGCGGTCGTAGATTTTCCAAAACTTCTTTTCCGATGTAGCCTAAATCGGTGGCGATTTGTAATTCACAGAATACTTCCATTAAAGAACCAAATGAAATTTCTATAAAATGGATTTTTTCTTTTGCTGAAATACGTCCACTACCTTCCGCTAAATTTGCGGCGATGGACACGGCCGCTCTTTGAATTTGCTTCCCTAATGCATACCTTTCTTCTTCTGGGAATTCTTTTATCACACTATATACCATTTTTATCAAATCCCGTGCTTTTTCATACGCTTTGAGTTTTTCAAATGAGAATTTTTCTTTCATGATTAATAAATATTTTATTAAAATTAGTTGTTGAACGCGACTCAACCAAAAATATTGTATGTTTTTGTAATAACCTTTATAATTATTCACTACAAATACTAATTCTCTAACTTTTAATTCTTTAACCCATAACCCATAACCTATAACCTATAACCTATAACCTATAATCTTTAACCTTTAACCCTTAACCTTTAATAGAATGAAAGGAATCGTACTCGCCGGGGGATCCGGCACCAGATTGTATCCCATTACAAAGGGAGTCAGCAAGCAAATGCTGCCTATTTATGACAAACCGATGGTCTATTATCCGATTTCGGTCTTGATGTTGGCCGGAATCCGAGACATTTTGATTATTTCCACCCCATTTGATTTGCCGGGTTTCCGTCGTCTGTTGGGTGATGGCTCCGACTATGGCGTGCATTTTGAGTATGCCGAACAGCCGAGTCCCGACGGGTTGGCGCAGGCTTTCATCATCGGTGAGCAGTTCATCGGGAATGATTCAGCCTGTTTGGTCCTCGGTGACAATATCTTTTACGGCAACGGTTTCACCAAAATGTTGGTGGAAGCCGTACGTACGGCAGAAGAGGACAAGAAGGCCACGGTGTTCGGATATTGGGTCTCTGACCCCGAGCGCTATGGTGTGGCCGAGTTCGACAAGGAGGGCAACTGCATCAGCATTGAGGAGAAGCCGAAGGAGCCGAAGAGCAACTATGCCGTTGTGGGCTTGTATTTCTATCCCAACAAGGTGGTGGAAGTGGCCAAGACCATCAAACCCTCGGCGCGCGGTGAACTGGAGATTACTACGGTGAACCAGCGTTTCCTCGAAGACGGGGAACTGAAGGTCCAAACGCTTGGGCGTGGATTTGCCTGGTTGGACACCGGCACGCACGACAGTTTGAGTGAGGCTTCGACCTTTGTGGAAGTCATTGAGAAACGCACCGGGCTGAAGATTGCCTGTCTGGAAGGCATCGCCTACCGCAATGGTTGGATTACTGCTGACAAGATGCGTGAGCTGGCCCAACCGATGATCAAGAACCAGTACGGTCAGTACCTGCTGCGTCTGGTAGAAGGTTGATTTTCAGATATTTTGCAGACTGTTTACCTGTCTGTAATCCATAAAATAAGCAATCGTACAATGAGAAACACCAAGATATGCGTCATCGGGCTGGGTTATGTGGGACTGCCGCTGGCCCGTTTGTTCTCCACGAAGTATCCCACCATCGGGTTCGACATAAGCCAGGACAGGGTGGACGCGCTCATGGCCGGGCACGACAGCACCCTTGAGGTGGATGACACCCTGTTGCAGGAGGCAATCCGCGACCACGGTTTCACCTGCACTTCTCGTTTGGAGGATATTGAGGACTGCAACTTCTACATCGTGGCGGTGCCGACCCCCGTGGATCGCGACAACAATCCGGATCTCACTCCGCTCATCAATGCCAGCATGACGGTCGGCAAGGTGATATCGAATGGGGATGTGGTGGTGTATGAGTCCACCGTTTATCCCGGCTTGACTGAGGAAGAGTGCATCCCCGTGGTGGAGAAGGTTTCCGGCAAGCGGTTGAACGTGGATTTCTACGCCGGATATTCCCCCGAGCGCATCAATCCAGGCGACAAACAGCACACGGTGGAGAAAATCCGCAAGGTGACGTCCGGCTCCACGCCTGAAATCGCGGTCTACATCAATGAGGTTTATGCCTCCGTGATCACGGCGGGCACGCATCTCGCTCCGTCCATCAAGGTGGCGGAGGCGGCCAAGGTGATTGAGAACAGCCAGCGCGACATCAACATCGCCTTCGTGAACGAACTCTCCAAAATCTTCAACAGGATGGGCATTGACACGTTGGATGTGTTGGAGGCGGCCGGTACCAAATGGAACTTTCTGCCGTTCCGTCCCGGATTGGTGGGTGGTCATTGCACGGGCGTGGACCCTTACTATCTTGCAAAGTGTGCGAAGCGTCACGGATATAATCCGGAAATCATTCTCGCAGGGCGACGCACCAACGACGGCATGGGCGAATATGTGGCGTCCGAAGCCGTCAAACTAATGCTCAAGAAGGGCATACAGGTGTTGCGCTCGCACATTCTGATACTGGGGTTTACTTTTAAGGAAAATTGTCCCGACGTGCGCAACTCCAAGGTTATTGATATCTATCGGGCGTTGAAGGAGTACAACGTCAACATTACGGTTTATGATCCGTGGGCATATCCTGACGTGGTGATGCGGGAATATGGTGTGGAAGTGGTGAACGAGCTTCCGGCGGAGCGTTTCGACGCCGCCATCGTCGCGGTCGCACACGGCAGGTTTGAGAATCTCGATATAAAGGCCCTGCTCAAGCCGGAGCATGTTATCTTCGACGTGAAGGGGACGTTGGAACGGAATATTGTGGACGGACGGTTGTAGAGACGCACAATTTTCATTTCTACAAGGTGTTAGGCGAAAGGGAAAATGGATCTGAAACAGATTTTTTCCACGATGAAAGGCGGCAATGCCCGCACGCTGACTAAAAATTTCTCGGCGTTGGCGATACTGCAGGCCATGCGGTATTTGATTCCGTTCATCGTGCTGCCATACGTGACTCCCATCATCGGAGTAGAGCATTTCGGTGACATTGCCATTTCATACGCCATCGCTATCATCTTCCAGACGTTTGTCAACTTCAGCTTCGACTTTATCGGAGCGCGCGACGTGGCCCGGAACCGCGAGGATATGGGCAAGGTTTCTGACATTGTGTCCGCTATCCTTTGCGCCAGGATCGTGCTCTATGTGGTTGCATTTGTCGTGTTGGGCGGCATTGTGCTCGTTGTTCCGAAATTCAGGGAGATTTGGCTGTTGATCCTCATTTCCGTCATTACGGCTTTCTTCTCCATGAACGTTTCGGAATGGTTCTTTCAGGGTATCGAGAGTATGGAACATATCACCATTGTGAATGTGATTTCAAGGGTGGTGTATGTCGTCCTTATCTTTCTGTTTATCAAGGAGCGCGAGGACTACATCCTCTACCCGTTGTTCAATATGATTGGCTTTGTGATAGCCTCCTTCTACTCGATACTGATGATAACGTGCAAGTATAAGTGCCGGTTGCGGATTCCGTCTTTTTCTGAAATCATGGATAGTTTCAAAACGGGCAAGGATTTGTTTGTCAATCAGGTGTGCATGAGTTTCTGTGTCAATCTTCCCAATATTCTGTTAGGAACCATTTCTGGTTCAGATGCGGCGGGTTTGTATGACGCGGCGGGGAGGTTGCACAACGCCGGCAGGCACTCCATTGATGTTCTAAACCGTACGTTTTTCCCGTTTTTGTCGCGCCGGATGGACAAGCACGTGGGCTACCGTCGCATCAACTTCGCTTTTTCGTTGCTGTTGGCGGTGTTGCTGTTCGCCTTTGCCCCGTTGTTGGTGCGTCTGCTGTTTTCGGAAGAATTCAGTCCCGCCGTCCCGCTGCTGCGCATCCTCTCGGTGTCGGTGTTCTTTGCGGGCATCAGCAGTGCCTACGGGGTTAACTACCTGCTCTTGGTTGGTCGCGAGAAATTGTTGCGCAATATCACTTTGACAGTCACTCTGTTCGGTGTTGCGCTGTTCGTTACCCTGACGAGCCTTTATAGCACAACTGGGGCTGCGGTGGCAGTTGTCATCCTCAACGCCGCTTTTGCCTGTTCCTATTTTATTGCAGCCAAATATTGTGAGAAGCAGGCTCAAATTAACGAAAATCAGCTATGAATACCGTCGTAGTCATTATTATATCTGCAGTTGTATTAGGTGTCGTGTTTTGGAAGGCTGACCGGCCGTTAGCCTTCATCCTTGCGGCTGCTTACCTGTTGCGCCTCATGGTGATGTACGCCGACTATTACCACCTTGTCGGCATCCCATTCTCCGGAACGGACACCGAATATTTCCATAATTTCACACTTGCCTATCTTTACAATGACGGTCCTCCGTTGACCAACTACACCTATGTTCTCGCTGTTTTTTATACCCTGTTTGGCGAAAGTGGTAGGTTTATGGCGCAGCTTTTCAATGTGCTGCTGTCATTCGGGACTCTGCCCATCTTTTATCTCACACTCCGGCAGTTTGATATTTCGGAAAGGAAACGTTTGATTGCCGTCTCTGTTATGGCGTTCATGCCCTCCGTGCTGTGCTTGTCCGGCATACTGCTACGTGAAGCCTGGATCCTTTTCTTTATCACCATTTCGCTGTTGTTCTTTGTCCGCTGGTATCAGCGGGGTAATCCTGCGAATGCGTTTTTCTGCCTTGCTGCAGTGCTTGTCGCCATGGTGATGCATGCAGGGGTTGTGGCGTTGTATATAGTGTATGTGCTGGCTTTTTTGACATGCCGCACATGGAAGATGGAAGGGTGGTGGCGCTATTTGGTCACCATAGGGGTAATTGTCCTGTCTGTTATTTTCCTTTGCGAATTTCCAGGGATTCTTTTGGATAAGTTCGCCCATGCCATCGCCAGTATATTGCGTGCTCGCGGAAGCGGTGCGGCGACTGCGGAGGCGGCGACGGAGGTCATGGATATCCAGCCGGTGGTTGCAGGGTCTACATACCTGCTGTGGATGAAGGGGTTGAGTCTCCCCGTGAGACTGTTGCTTATGCCGCTGAAGATGTTTTACCTGCTCTTTTCTCCGCTGCCCACGGGCTGGCGAAGCCTTACCGACGTGTTTGTGTTCTTCGCCGATGGTCTGATTTTTCTTACACTGGTTATCCTCATGTTCCGTCGTCCTTTGCGGGGAAGAGATTTCCGACTAAAACGTATCCTGATTTATATGACGCTCCTGATGACTTTGTTGTTCGCATGGGGCACCTCCAACTCAGGCACCGCTGTCCGCCATCGTGCCAAGTTCCTTCCGGTGATGCTTTTGGCTGCATTCGCAGTGAATCCCGTACGACAAAAAACCAAGGACGGCACAGAAGACGAAAACGGCAGCCCTGTGAATCCGTCCGAAAGAAAGAAATTCTTCTTCGTCACCACGATTCCCCGCTCGCTTCATTTCTTTGAAGGTCAGTATGAACTGTTAAAAGAGGACTTCGACCTCACGGCCATCGCCACGCAGAATCAGGAATTGGAGGAGTTTAGCGCGAAACACGGGATTAGCGTGCACGGCATCCCTATGGAGCGTGAGATTTCTCCATTCAAGGATTTTGTCGGTCTTCTTCGTTTTTGCCGATATTTCCGGATTGAACGTCCTTTCATTGTGCACGGGAATACCCCCAAAGGAGGCTTGCTCTCAATGATGGCGGCGTATATCACCGATGTCCCTGTTCGTATATATATGTGCCATGGACTTCGTTATCAGGGCCTTACCGGTTTCAAGCGCTGGCTGCTGATGAAAACGGAACGTATGGCCTGCTGTTGCGCCACCCACGTGATGAGTGTGAGCAAAGGCATTGCCAAGGACCTACACGACGACCGGATTACGGATAAAGATGTGGTGGTGGTTTGGAACGGCAGTGTGAAAGGCATTGACACTGCCCGATTCGACCCGCAACGGGAATTCAATCGGGAGGAGTTGCTCCGCACCTACGGACTGTCGCGCACGGATTACGTGCTTACATTCGTGGGTCGCATTGTGCGCGACAAGGGCGTTGACGAACTCGTGGAAGCGTTCACCTCGCTTCATGCTTCCCACCCCGAGATGCGGCTGCTATTGATCGGCAGGATTGAGCGGGAGGGAAACCCAGTATCTGACAAGACTTTGCAAATTATTGAAAACACGCCGGCCATCATAGCGCCCGGCCCTCAAAACAACATTCCGGAAATATTGTCTGTCACTGACATTTTCGTGCTTCCTTCCTACCGCGAGGGATTTGGCTTGTCGCTGATGGAGGCAGGCGCCATGGGCGTGCCTGCCGTGGCAACCGACATCACTGGTTGTAACGAGGTGGTGGAGGATGGTCGAACCGGAATCTTGATACCTTCGCGGTCGGTTTCCGCTATCGTGGACGCTGTGGAACGCCTCTATACAGACAAAGAACTATATCAGGCTTTATGCCAAAACAGCCGGCACAGTATTGTTAGCCGCTATGAGCAGAAAACCTTGCGGGCAAAATATTGCCAGTATTATAGGACTTTGAAAACAGAATATATTCAAGAAAAATAGCCGAACTATGAGCAAAAATGGCGAAACAGCCGGTTCGAAAGGCTCCAAAGCCCTTTCTCCGCAAAGCAGATGTGACGTGATTATCACGTACTGCTGGAATAGGGTGGGGTACAATATTCTGCGAAGTCTTTCAGCAAAAGGACTTTCCGTTTGGGCCGCTGATACGTCGAAACGCAATATCTGCTCAAAATCGAAATTCTGCTCCGGCGCGTTCACCTATCCCGATCCTTTTGAACAAGAGTCGGAATTCATTGAATGCCTGAAGGAGAAAGTGGCCGCATTGTCGCCACAGATGCTGATTCCCACGCATGACGAGTCGTTGGTAATTATGCGCCACAGGGATGAGTTTCCATCGGATCTTCTCATTCCGTATATGGATGCCGAAGCCCTCGCCAACCATTCCGACAAGGCGTGGACAACGGAAAGGGCGGCCGAGTGCGGTGTTCCGGTCCCGGCAGTCTACCAATCAGCGGATGAGGTCGCGGAATACCCTTGTGTCTTCAAAACCGTTATCGGCAATTCCGCCAAAACCGTGTTCTTCCCCAAGGATAGGGCTGAATTAGATACGTTGATGGAAAAATTTGCCGGAGTCAAAACCCTCATTGAGGAAAAAGTCGGAGGAACGGACTACAGTGTGGATTGCGTGCGGTGGGATGGTTTCTTCCAGGCCTCCACCTACAGGGCGCTCGTCACCAAGACGGACGGAGGGGGAACGAGTACGCAACGAGAGATTGTCTCCGTTCCGGAATTGGAACAGTATGCCCGGATGTTGCTTGACCACACCGGTTACAAAGGCGTTTGCGGGTTGGATTTCCGTTATGATCCCTCCACGGGCAGAGCGGCCTTCATTGAGGTTAACGCCCGGTTCACAGGCGGGCTTGCTACACAAGTCGCCGCCGGTTTCGATATCCCGTGGATTCTCTATTCGTTGGCAAAAAACGGGAAGTTCGAAGAGCCCGTTGAAGTGAAGTATGGAACCCGGACTAAATGGATACTCGGGGATGTCATCACATTGGTGGGGCGGCTTTCGTCCATCCGGTCGAGTGGGGAAGAACTGCGGCGTGCGCTCCGGTTCAAGGGCTTCGACGCCTACGACGACTTCCGCTCCGACGACAAACGGGCTATCCTCGGGGAAATGTCCTATTATTTGGCTAAATTGTTTAAAAACCGCAAACTGAATCCCTGAATACATGAAAAAGATAATATTCAGAATAGTAACGGCATTTCAGCATTTCTTTTTGAAACGCAAAGGTTACCGACTTGGCGACAATGTGGTTGTTTCGGTGTGGGGCGTCCGGAAAATCGGGTCGGGAAAAATTATTTGCGGGGACAATGTGAATATCAATTCCGAGACTATGTTTATTGCGGTGAGTGACATCACGATAGGGAAGAACAGCACTATTGCCTATCGGTCTCTTCTCACTACCAGCGCGAATCCCAATGCGCCTTATAACAAGCTGTGCCGGATATACGAGCCGAAGCAGGACCCCATTGTAATTGGAGAGGACTGTTGGATAGGTGCAGGAGCGATAATCTTGCCGGGTGTACATATCGGTGACGGAAGTGTTGTCGCGGCCGGTGCCGTTGTGAATCGGGATGTCCCCGACCATGTGATGGTTGCCGGATGTCCTGCTGTTGTAAAGAAAAACCTGACAATTCCGAATGATGGCGATTAAGTTTATATTCGACCGAGTTGCTGCCGCTCTCGGACTGCTGTTACTTTGGCCTGTGCTGGCGATTGTGGCTTTGTTGGTCAGAGTGAAAATGCCGGGTGGCCCGGTCCTGTTCAAGCAGGCTCGTGTGGGTAAAGACGGTAAACTGTTCACCATGGTGAAGTTCCGCTCCATGACGGTCGGACATGGTGGGTCATCGGTGAGTGTTGCTGGCGAGAAGCGTATCACGCCGTTTGGAGCCAAACTGCGCCGCTACAAACTGGATGAAATTCCTGAGTTGTGGAATGTACTCATAGGGGATATGAGTTTTGTGGGACCGCGCCCCGATGTACCGGGATATGCCGATATGTTACAAGGCGAAGACCGCGAGGTGCTGCGCCTGCGTCCGGGAATCACCGGTCCTGCCACGCTGAAATACCGTAATGAAGAGGAACTGCTTGCCGGCGTGGACGACCCGCAACGATACAACGATGAGGTGATCTTTCCGGATAAGGTGCGCATTAATCGCTATTATTTGCACCATTACTCTTTTTGGACAGACTTGCGGATAATTTTCGCGACCCTGCTGGGCTCTAAAATACACTATGCGGGCGAAATCATTTGATTTTTAACAACATACCACGAAATTTTAGGATAATTAAGCGTATTAAGCATTTATAACATATATGAGAGATAGAATCTACCTTTGCCTTGCTCACATCAGCGAGTCGGGTGTGGAGCAAAAGTATGTTAAAGAGGCATTCGATACCAACTGGGTGGTGCCTCTTGGACCCAATGTGGATGCCTTCGAGAAAGATTTGGAGGCGTTTGTCGGACAGGACAAGCGGGTTGTGGCCCTCTCCTCCGGCACGTCCGCCGTACATCTTGCGCTCATCGCCTGCGGAGTCAAGTCGGGCGACGAGGTGATGGTGCAGTCGTTTACTTTCTGTGCTTCCGCAAATCCGGTGACCTACCTCGGTGCGACCCCCGTTTTTGTGGATTCGGAGCCCGATTCATGGAATATGGACCCAGAGCTGTTAGAGAAGGCGATTGAAGATAGAATTGCCAAGACGGGCCGCACGCCCAAGGCCATTGTGGCGGTTGCCCTCTATGGGATGCCATACAACATTCAGGAGATAATGCGAGTGGTGAACAGATTTTCAATTCCTGTGATTGAAGACGCCGCAGAGGGACTCGGCTCCCGTTTCAATGGTCAGGTGTTGGGCACTTTCGGCGATTATGGTGTCTTGAGTTTCAACGGGAATAAGATGATTACCACTTCCGGTGGCGGCGCACTTATCTGCCCTGACGATCAATCTAAACGAAACATTATGTTTTTTGCCACTCAGGCACGGGAGTCCTTCCCCTATTACCAGCACGAGCAAATAGGATACAATTACCGAATGAGCAACATCTGTGCGGGTATCGGGCGTGGGCAGATGACGGTTTTGAACGACCATATTGCCCACCACCGGCGGCTTTGTCGCTTATATGAGGAACTTCTGGCCGACGTCAGCGGTGTTCGCGTACATGGGAATCCTTCTGCAAAATTTGACAGCAATTTCTGGCTTGTCACGATAGAATTGGATCCGAATCTTCACGTTGTTGGCGAGGAAAATGCTTATCAGATGCCAGTCACGACCGGCGTGGGCGGTGCGGGCAGCGTGCTGCATGTCACCCAATGCCCCCACACGGATTGCGAGCCGAACCGCAATGTGGAAGCTTTGCGTATGTGTCTGGATAAGAATAATATAGAGGCCCGTCCGCTATGGAAGCCGATGCACAAACAACCGGTGTTTGCACAATGCCCGGCATACGTCAATGGTGTTTCCGAGTCGTTGTTCAAAACAGGGCTTTGCCTTCCGAGCGGCCCCTGCGTTACGGAAGACGATGTTCATTATATCGTGAATTGTATCAAAGCCTCTCTCATTAGATAGCATTGCTTATTGAATAATTTTCTGTTTATTGATAATATAAATATTGAATAATCTGTTTATGAACAATATGGCAGGAATGATTAACAGACTTGCGAGGAAATTGTCAAATTTCATTGATTCGAAAGTGATATTTGCGATAGATTGTTTCCTCTCCGTGATCTCATCCCTTTTTGCATTGCTTGCATTGGGGTTCATTCGAGGTTCAATGTATCAGTCGGGGCGCTTCGCGTTGCTTTGGCTTCCATCCGCGCTCGTCGCCACGGTGATTTCGTCGCTCGTGTTTAAGGGGCATACGCTCATCATCCGTCATATCTCTTTCAAGGACCTGCTCTGCTTTGTCAAGGAGGCGGTGTTGAAGACGGTGTTGATGACGATTGTGTTGCTCATCTATTATCATACGCTATACAATGGCTTGTATATCGCCCTTGGGGCTGATTTTCTGTTCACGCTTTTCTTGCTTGTCTTTGTGCGTATTGCCATGGTGGCGGTTTACCAGTTATATATGGAGAAACGTCGTGAGGACCGTATGACGCAGAGGGTGCTCGTATACGGGGTTACGGACAAATCCACCGCGGCGGTGCTACGGTTCCAGAATTCCCGACACTACCAAATCATAGGTTTTCTATCAAAGAATCCCCAACCAGCGAACTTGCTGTTGGCAAATCTGCCTGTTTTTACTTATCAGGACAATGAGCGTTTGGCAAATATCCTTCGGGACAACAGCATCGACGCTATCCTTTTCACCACGGAGGCGGATGCCCGCCGCGAGCGCGACGGATTGCTGAAAGAGTGTGTCAACAATAGTGTTCGCCCGCTGATTATTCCCGCGATCAGTGAGATTAACAACAGTAATTTACGCTATAGTGTCCGTAATCTGAAGATTGAGGACTTGTTGGGCCGTAACGAAATCACCATTTCCATGGAGGCGGTTATGGAGAATTTCCGTGGCAAGGTGGTGATGGTGACGGGCGCGGCCGGTTCCATCGGTTCGGAACTCTGCCGCCAGATTGCGGGATTCGGGGTTAGAAAACTGGTGTTGTTCGACAACGCCGAGACCCCGATGCACAATATCCGTCTGGAGTTGGAGGAAAAATTTCCGGAGTTGTCGTTCGTACCCATCATTGGTGATGTGCGCCAGCCCCCGCGTCTTGATTTCGCCTTCCGCGATCACCATCCTGACGTGGTGTTCCACGCCGCCGCCTACAAGCATGTGCCGTTGATGGAGGAGAACCCTTGCGAAGCCATGCTGGTGAACGTTTTCGGTACGCACAATGTGGCCGACAAGTGCATCGAGTACGGTGTGGAGAAGATGGTGATGATTTCCACCGACAAGGCCGTGAACCCCACCAACGTGATGGGCTGCACCAAGCGAATCGCCGAGATTTATGTGCAGTCGCTGGGACTGGCTATCGAGCGCGGCGAAATGGAGGGCAAGACGACCTTCGTGACCACGCGTTTCGGCAACGTGCTGGGTTCCAATGGTTCCGTGATTCCGCGTTTCCGCGAGCAGATTGAAAAGGGTGGTCCTCTGACAGTGACGCACCCCGACATTACCCGTTTCTTCATGACCATTCCCGAGGCCTGTCGTCTGGTGATGGAGGCCGCGACTTTCAGCACGGGAACGCAGATTTTCGTCTTCGATATGGGCGAGCCTGTCAAGATTGATGACCTGGCCAAGCGGATGATCTCACTTGCGGGCTTGCGCTTAGGTGAGGACATCCAGATTGAATACACCGGTCTCCGTCCCGGTGAGAAACTTTACGAGGAGGTGCTTTCTAATACTGAAAATACAACGGAAACCTCCCACGACCGTATATTTGTGGCCAAAGTTCGCGAATATGCCTACCAAGAGGCACTGAAGAATATCAAAGAGATGGAAGAACTCTCCGTGGTGGTGAATATCCCGGATATGGTGAAGAAGATGAAAGCTTTTGTGCCGGAGTTTGTCAGCCAGAACTCTGTTTTTGAGAAGTATGACTGAGTGAGATTATAACTAATTTTATACATTATATATTAAAATATAAATTTATGAAAAAACTTTACTTAATCATCACGTTTCTGGTGCTTTGCGCAGTGAGTCTGTTCGCACAGGCACCCGAAAAGTTCAGCTACCAGGCTGTGGTTCGCAATGCGACCAACCAACTGGTGACGAACTCAAACGTTGGTGTCCGCGTCAGCGTGCTGCAAGGCAGCACCTACGGCTCCTCCGTTTATGTGGAGACACAGACGGTAACCACCAACGCCAACGGTCTGATGACCCTTGAGATTGGCGACGGCACTGTTCTTCAGGGCAGTGTGGCCTCCATCGACTGGGGTAACGGCCCCTATTTCCTCAAAACGGAGATCGACCCCAACGGCGGCACGAACTACTCCGTGACCTCCACGCAGCAGATGCTGAGCGTGCCCTACGCCCTCTACGCTGCTGAGGCCGGTAACGTTCCCGCTTTCGCGGTGACTCCCACTGACACTGGCTATGTGCTGGTGTTGACTCCCGCCAACGGCACGCCGCAAACCTATGTGCTGCGCAACGGCGTTGACGGTGCGCAAGGCCCGCAAGGTGAGCAAGGTCCTGCCGGCCAGCAAGGCCCGCAAGGCGACCAAGGTCCCGCTGGTCAACCAGGCGCTGCAGGTGATGACGGCTTCTCCCCCGTTGTGAACACTATCCATGCTGGTGACAGCACTGTTGTAACTATCACTGACGCTACCGGCCCGCACACCTTCGTTATCCACGACGGTGCCCAAGGCCCGCAAGGTATCCAAGGTATCCAGGGTATCCAGGGTATCCAAGGTGAGCAAGGTCCTGCCGGTCAGCAAGGCCCGCAAGGTGAGCCAGGCCCTGCCGGTAAAGGTATTGTCAGCATCGCACCCACAACCAACGTGGGAACAGCGACTATCTACACGATCACTTACACTGACCAATCAACTTCCACTTTCATCGTGACGAACGGTACTGACGGTGCTGACGGTGCTCCTGGTGCCGACGGACGCGGCATCCTCTCTTTCACAGGTCCTGTTTCCAGCGGTTTGGTTGACACCTATACGATTACCTACACTGACGGTACTGTTTCCTCCTTTTCTATACTGAATGGTGCCGCTGGTGCACAAGGTCCTCAAGGCGAGCAAGGTCCCGCCGGTGCTCAAGGCCCACAAGGCGAGCAAGGTCCCGCCGGTGCTCAAGGCCCACAGGGTGAGCAAGGCCCGCAAGGTGCTCAAGGCCCGCAGGGTGAGCAAGGTCCGCAAGGCGAGCAAGGCCCCGCCGGTGCACAAGGCCCGCAAGGTGAACAAGGCACTGCCGGTGTCGGCATTGCCGGCATCACGGGTCCGACAACCAGTGCAACCAACCCCCTCGAAAAGACCTACACAATTAATTATACGGACGGTACTTCCACTACTTTCGTCGTAACGGACGGTGCTCAAGGCCCCGCTGGTGCTCAAGGTCCTCAAGGTGAGCAAGGTGCTCAAGGCCCGCAAGGTGAGCAAGGTCCGCAAGGTTTGCAAGGTGAGCAAGGTCCGCAAGGTCTGCAAGGTCTGCAAGGTGAGCAAGGCCCGCAAGGTCTGCAAGGTGAGCAAGGTCCGCAAGGTCTGCAAGGTGAGCAAGGTCCTCAAGGTCTGCAAGGTTTGCAAGGCCCGCAAGGTCCTGCCGGTAAAGGCATCCAGTCTTTCACGGGTCCCGTTGACCAAGGTACCTCCCACACCTACACCATGACCTACACCGATGGCACCTCTTCCACCATTACCGTGAACGACGGCGCCGATGGTCAAGGCATTCCGCAAACGCTCTCTCTGAGCGGCGACTTGCTGACCATCTCTGGCGGTAACACCGTCCAGATCCCCATCAACAGCGGCGCTCCCGGCGCTGACGGCCGTGGCATTGCCTCTATTGCCAAGACCAACACGACCGACAATGTTGACACCTATACCATCACCTACACCGACAACACCACGAGCACCTTCACGGTGACCAACGGTGTGAACGGCACGAATGGTACTAACGGCACAAATGGTACCGACGGCCGTGGCATTGAATCCATCACGGGTCCGGTGAGCCTCGCCAATGTTGACACGTATACCATTAACTATAGCGACAACACCACCTCCACATACACAGTGACCAACGGTGCACAAGGCGCGCAGGGTCCCCAAGGTCCGCAAGGCCCGCAAGGCGAGCAAGGTCCTCAGGGTGAGCAGGGCCCTCAAGGTGAGCAAGGCCCGCAAGGCGAGCAAGGTCCTCAAGGTGAACAAGGTCCTCAAGGTTTGCAAGGTCCTCAAGGTGAACAGGGTCCTCAAGGTTTGCAGGGTCCGCAAGGTGAGCAAGGCCCGCAAGGCCCGCAAGGTCTGCAAGGTCCGCAAGGCGAGCAGGGTCCTCAAGGTGAACAGGGCCCGCAAGGTTTGCAGGGCGAGCAAGGTCCGCAGGGCGTCGGCATCGCTTCTGTTACCAAGACCGGTACTGCCGGCAATGTTGACACTTACACGATTACCTACACCGACGCCACCGTTGCGCCGACCACCTTTACGGTGACCAATGGCCAGGACGGTCAGAACGGTGTCTCCCCGACGGTATCTGCTGCCGCTTCCGGCGACAATGTTGTCGTTACCGTGGTTGACGGTACGGGTACCCACGAATACACCATCCCGACCAACACGGGTGCGTTTACCCAGGTGCCTGCCAACTGGGCCGAGACCAACCCCTCCAGTCCGCAATACATCCAGAACAAGCCTAACCTCGCTACTGTGGCCACAAGCGGCAACTACAGTGACTTGACGGGCACGCCGACCATCCCGACGCAGACGAGCCAGCTGACCAACAACAGTGGTTTCATCACTGCTTCGGACATTCCCGCGCAGCAGAACGCCGACTGGAATGCCACCACGGGTGCGGCTCAGATTCTGAACAAGCCGAACCTCGCTACCGTCGCCACCAGCGGCAACTACAACGACTTGACCAACAAGCCGAACCTCGCCACGGTTGCCACGAGCGGAAACTACAACGACCTGACCAACAAACCGACCATTCCGACGCAGGTGCAGGCTAACTGGGCTGAATCTGACAACACGGCAGCCTCCTACATCCAGAATAAGCCGTATTTCTCTACCGTTGCTGCTACCGGTGACTACAACGACCTGACCAACAAACCGACTATTCCGACGCAGACGAGCCAGCTGACCAACAATAGCGGCTTCATCACCGCTTCGGATGTTCCCACGCAGCAGAACGCCGACTGGAACGCCACCACGGGTGCGGCTCAGATTCTGAACAAGCCGAACCTTGCCACCGTTGCCACGAGTGGCAATTATAACGACTTGACCAACAAGCCGAACCTCGCCACCGTTGCCACCAGCGGTAACTACAACGACCTAACAAACAAGCCGACTATCCCCGAGCAAGTGCAGGCCAACTGGGCAGAGTCCAATACTTCGGCAGCCTCTTACATCCAGAACAAGCCGTATCTCTCTACCGTTGCCGCCACCGGTGACTACAACGACCTGACCAATAAGCCGACCATCCCGACCCAGACGAGCCAGCTGACCAATAATAGCGGCTTCATCACCGCTTCGGACGTTCCCGCTCAGCAGAATGCCGACTGGAACGCCACCACGGGTGCGGCTCAAATCTTGAACAAGCCGAACCTCGCCACGGTTGCTACCAGCGGCAGCTACAACGACTTGACCAACAAGCCGACCATCCCCGAGCAGGTTCAGGCCAACTGGGCAGAGTCCAATACTTCGGCAGCCTCTTACATCCAGAATAAGCCGTATCTCTCTACCGTTGCTGCTACCGGTGACTACAATGACCTGATCAATAAGCCGACTATCCCGGCCGCGCAGGTGAACGCCGACTGGAATGCAACCACGGGTGCGGCTCAGATTCTGAACAAGCCCGCTATTTCTGAAATCCAGATTATGGGCGTCAGCCACGACACCATGTATTTCACCAACGGCACTTACGCGGTGATGTCGGCCGACTGGACCAACGTGACCAACAAGCCGACCATCCCTCAAAACACAAGCGATTTGACAAACAACAGCGGATTCATCACTGCTGCTGATGTTCCCGCACACGTGCAGGCCGACTGGAACGAAGGCAACGACTCCGACCCCGCTTTCATTCGTAACAAACCCGATATGAGTAACTATGCCACCCATGCCGAGATTGCCGCAGCCGACTACCTCACTAACGCCGACATGAGCAATTTTGTGACCAAGACCGAGGATGAGACCATTGGCGGCAACAAGACCTTTACGGGCTATAACAATTTTGATGATGCTGTTGAGTTCAATGGTGTTACTAAATTCGATTATAATACCTATTTTAATAGTCATGTCTCTTTCGACGAAAGTGTCTTTTTCGACAACGGCTTGGTATATTTCTCCGATCCTGTTCTTTTTTATGACTATGTCATCGTTGATGATAACGATGGTGTTTTGAGAATACCTTCCGTATTGGATCACATCGAATCGGATGGCTCGCTCGTCGTGTCTGATAACCTCTCAGGTTCTTCATGTAATAATGCCGTGAACTTCTGCGACCTGCAAACGGTGTATGATGACCTTGCTGCCAAGCTGCAGTCTAAGTTCGATGACCTCAACGATCAGGTGCAAGACCTTTTAGACAGTATTGATAAGTTGAACAAGGAGAAAAACATACCCAAGGACGGCGAGGTTTGTCCCAACACTCCGTCTGTAATCGATGTGGACGGAAACACCTATTCCACCGTGCGCATTGGCAACCAGTGCTGGATGCGCGAAAACCTGCGTGTGACCCATTATCCCGACGGTACAGCTATTTCATCCAGTAGCACACTGTCAACCAATGGTACCGTAGCCGGCTATCGTTATGTTTTCAGTGACGTGATGGCCGGGAGCTCCACCCCTACATCCAATCCCGTTCAAGGTATTTGTCCTAATGGCTGGCGCGTTCCCAATGACGGCGATTTTGAGCAACTAGTCAGTTATGCCAGTGCCACAGTAAATGCAAACAAGGCTCTGCAAGCTCCTTACGGATGGTTGACGACTGCTGTTGAAGGACAGAATAAGTTAGGAATGTCTTTTGTTGCGAATAGTGGTGGTAATTATAGCGAATTATATTCGTCAAATAAATCAGAGTGGGATAAGCATGATGTTCCAAGTGAAGATCTCAACCTATATGAAACAAATCATGATGGTCCTCTGGGTGTCCGCTGTATTCGTTCTGCCGACAATGGTGAGAACTTGACCATCAAATTGCCCACGGTGGTGACAAGTGAGCCTGATGCCGACCACATCTACAATATAAACGTGGAAGGTACTTCCGTATCACTCTATATTAAGCCGGGTGCCATCACGGATAACGACAATGTATCGCCTCTGACGGACATCACCGCATACGGATTTGTCTATATGACCAGTACTTCCGCCCCCACCACCTCCGAATTAGTGATCGGCGGTAGCGGTGTCCTCACCAAAACAACCCATGGAAATCAGCCGATACCCTACACAATGAATTACTGGAGCCTCACGGGTCTGATCTCCGGCAACACTTACTACTACCGTGCGTACGCCACCAGCAGTGTCGGCACTGCCTATGGTGAAATCAAGCATTTCACGGCTCAGTCGGATCCCAAGTCCTGCAAGGCGGTGCTCGGCAATTCCTATCCGGACCATGCCACAGATGTGGAGGGTAACATTTACCCCACGGTGGCTTTAGGCTCGCAGTGCTGGATGGCGCAGAACCTGCGCACCAGCAAGTATCCGGACGGCAGCACGATCACCGGCACGGTTATTCCCGGTGATGGTACGCTGAACGCCAATTACGGCCGTCTTTACAACTTCGCCCAAACCCTCCGAGGTACGGCTTCCACCGATCTTCCGGTGCAGGGTGTCTGCCCCAATGGCTGGCATGTGCCCACCTCCGATGAATGGGATGTACTCTGGAACCACATGAAAGGCATTTCCGCCTACCAGTGCGGTGGCAACTCCTTGAATATCGCCAAGGCGATGGCCTCCCAAAGCGGCTGGACTGCGATCGGAATCACATGCTGCCCGGGCAACGACCAAACGACCAACAATGCTTCCGGCTTCAACGCCTACCCGGCAGGCTACTGCTCTTCAAGTACTAATAAATATTCTTATGGAACACTCGCCGGATTTATGTCCACCACGTATGGTGTCAACTGCAATGTTATCGCTGGCTCCGCTGCGTTGAATAAAACTTCTTCCACTACGTCTGACTATGGTCGTTCCGTGCGATGCGTCTACAACGAGGCTTCCAGCAGTGTCGCCCCGACGGTAGAGACGGGTACGGCAACGTGTGCGGACATGACGGCTGTATATAATAACCGTTCGGTATTTTTCAAATATAAGCTTACCGGCACGGTGCATTCAGGCTCAGGTATCGTGGAAAGGGGTATCTGCTACTCCAATATCGTGACCACGCCCACCTGCAGTAGTCCCATTCTTACCTCCACGTCGAACGACATTTCGGTGATGCGTGACGAATTTGAGCCGGGTGAAACCTACTATTACCGCGCGTATGCCAAGAATTCCAATGGGGATATTACCTACGGCGAGGTGAAGAGTTTTACCTTGCCGGTCCTGCCGGTGGTTACCACCGTGGGTGTCAATAGTTATACCGCCACTACTGCCAGCCTCAGTGGAAAAGTAAACAGCTTGGGTACCACCTCCAAGGTCACCATCAAGAGCCGGGGTGTGGATGTCCGCACGGCCCAATATCCGAATGGTACCACACTTACCACCGGAACCGTTACTGGCAGTGCAACGGGAACCTACAACGTGTCAGTCTCCGGTCTCACCGCAGGTACCACCTACTATGCGATTGCCAGTTACAATGTCACCATCACCTTGGATGCGCTCTCAAAAACCTTCAAACTCTATTCCGACGGTTCCAGTGTTCCGTTCATGGTGGGTACGAAGCCTTCCGTCTCCATGACAAATGTGATATACGGAGGTGACAATCAAACCCAAATGAGGTACACATGGAGAGGCAGCCTTGATAATGCCGGTACTCCCGTCATCACGGAAAAAGGTTTTGTTTACAGCAATACGAATTACAGCCCTACGTTGAGATCTGGAAAATATGATGGTAAAAGGGTCGTTTCAGGAACATCTACAGGAACGTTTAACTATAATTATTTTTTGCCCTCAACCCCAAATACAACGTGGTATGTCCGTTCTTACGCCATCAGTGCCTTGGACACGGTATACGCAACAACAATCTATTCGTTCACAACCCACGACTACCCCGGTGTGACTTTGTCCAATAACTATGCAAGTGATTACTATTACACTTCTGAAGTGACCACGAACTCAATTAGATTGCACAGCAGTTTCGACGCCAAATCCACCTCCAGCACGTCCGGCGGATGCGAGGCGGCGCACTCGCAAGGCTATGTCTATTCCACCGGCCCGATGACGATTCCCGACGTTGATGCCACTTCAACGGGAATTAACTCCAATACCGAACCTTCAACGTTTGGAACGAGCGTCACGACAGATGGCGCTGTCGATACGCTCAAAAATCTTTCTACGAACACGAAGTACTACATCCGGGCATGGGTCCGTAGTGCAGCGGGTTACACCTACAGTAGCGAGCGTGTAATCAGGACCAAGCTTTCTTGCGGAAATATTCTTTACGATCAGAATGGAAACTCCTACTTCACAGTGACCATTGGTTCCGGTTCCTCAACCCAGTGCTGGATGAAGTACAATCTCAAGGCCAATAACTACGACAATACCTTGAACCAGACCGAGAATGGCTCAGGTACGGCTATTACATACGGTAGCTCTTCGGAATCTGAAACCACGCGGTATAGGTATTATCCGGGAGGTAACTCATCCAATGTAACCTCATACGGAAATTTGTACAACTGGCCGGCGGCTGCGGGGTCGGGCGTATCTTACGCGACCCATTCCAGCTCCTCGCTGACGAACTCGGCAGGCAAGGTCCAAGGAATCTGTCCTCGTGGCTGGCACCTCCCCACCCGGGCGGAATGGAACTATTTGGACAGTAAAATCAGCAGCTATTATACTTCATTTGCACCTCAATTGGCCGGATATTTTGCGAACGGTTCCACATACAACTTAACAGCAAGAGGCGAATATTGGTCTAGCACGTTGCAGTCAGGAGACGAATACTACTATTGGTATTACCTAAGTTCTGGTGCCCATAACGTATCGTTCGATCCAGCGGATATGGGCAAGTCTGTGCGCTGCATCCAAGACTAGTCTGCTTTCATTGAGATTCTACAATAATACGTAAATTGACGACGGCTTCTCCGGGAACGGGGGAGCCGTTCTTTTAAAGGTTAATGGTTAATGGTTAATGGTTAATGATTTTTTCGTTTAATGGTTTAGTGGTTTAGAGGTTTATACGTTTAATGGTTTATTCGATTAATGGTTTATTTGTTTTTTTATAATTCATAATTCGTCATTTGGTGGTTCGTAGGGGCGTATCGCATACGCCCGAAATATGTTAGCCCAGGGTGAGCGATAGCGAGCCCTGGGCTAATTAGTTAATTGTATAAAAAATAAATAGAAAAATATTTTTAATAATTTGATGTGTTGAATGAAAAGAAAGTGTATTTTTGCGGCGTGAAAAATTATAGAGACGCGGCGCGCCGCGTCTCTACACAGGAATAAATCGTGAAAATTTGTTTGTAGAGACGTGCCATGGCGCGTCTCTACGGCTCGTGTATATTATCGGAGGAAGGCGATGATGTCGCCGCGGTTGACCTTTTGGCCGTGGCTGACGACCACCTCCACCAACTGTCCGTCGAAGAAGCTGGGCACCGGCTCCATGCCGTAGTAGGTGCTGATGTGGCACATCACCTCGTCTTTCTTGAACGGGGTGCCGATGGGCTTGG
>Ga0265299_10000345_pt1 | contig 59615 bp, 43 predicted proteins | sample AusTroGonzalo_MG_4_FD_193485 | JGI IMG/M metagenome (GOLD analysis project Ga0265299, IMG submission 193485) | Bovine rumen microbial communities from tropical cattle in Woodstock, Queensland, Australia - Gonzalo_02 | ecosystem: Host-associated > Mammals > Digestive system > Stomach > Rumen ...
CCACTGGCAGTTATAACAGTTTGAGCGACAAACCGTCCATCCCGACAGCTGTTGGCCAGCTGGAGAATGACAAGGGCTACATTACACTCTCACAAGTTCCGGCCCAAGTGAACGCTGACTGGAATGCGACGAGCGGTGCAGCTCAGATTATGAACAAACCGACCATTCCTGCCGCTCAAGTGAATGCTGACTGGAATGCCTCTAGCGGTGTGGCACAGATCTTAAATAAACCGACTCTCGCTACTGTGGCTACCACTGGCAGTTATAACAGTTTGAGCGACAAACCGACTATCCCTGCTGCTCAAGTGAACTCCGACTGGGATGCTACGAGCGGTGTGACACAGATCTTAAATAAACCGACTCTCGCCACTGTGGCTACCACTGGCAGTTATAACAGTTTGAGCGACAAACCGTCCATCCCGACAGCTGTTGGCCAGCTGGAGAATGACAAGGGCTACATTACACTCTCACAAGTTCCGGCCCAAGTGAACGCTGACTGGAATGCTACGAGCGGTGCAGCACAGATTATGAATAAACCGACTATCCCTGCTGCTCAGGTGAACGCTAATTGGGAAGCTACCAGTGGTGTGGAACAAATATTAAATAAACCGAATCTTGCCACCGTGGCTACCAGCGGCGATTATGATGATTTGATCAACAAGCCGACCATCCCGACTGTTCCTACTGATGTCAGTGCTTTTACCAATGATGCTAAGTATGTGAGCAATTTCGGCTGCGACAGCCTCGATTTCTGTGCCCTTATGGGAAAAGTGAACACTTTGGTGACAAGAATGAACGATTTTGACGGTGAAATTGAAGATCTTACAAATACTGTTGCCGTATTGCATGGCATTGTCGACTCCCTTGGTGGAGTGATCGACTCCCTTGGTGGGGTGATTGAGGAACTCAACAATACCGTAAATCCCACAACCAGCCCGCTCACCTTCGAGGCGATGACCGACGGCGTCACGGTAAAGCTCCATATATTTCAGACTGCCCAGCCCTCCATGCAATATAGAAAAAACGATGGAGAATGGACAGACTTGGCTTTCGATGGCAACAATTCCACCAGCATCTCGCTTAACACAGGCGACAAGCTGTCCTTCAGGGGCGACAACACCACGTTGACACAAGATCAAAATGGCTATTGTAGATTCGAGTGTTCTGGCGATTGTTACGTTTATGGTAACATTATGAGTCTTCTCGACAAGGATGACTTCCCCACAAACAAAACGCTGTCGGCAGGATTTACTTTCTATGAGTTATTCCTGAATGCCCCCATATACAACCATCCGTCCAATACGCTGGTTCTTCCCGCTACGACGTTGGCAGCATCTTGTTACTCAGATATGTTCGCGGGCTGCACCCATCTGACGACGGCTCCCGCACTGCCCGCTGCTACACTGGCTGCTAGCTGTTACAATAACATGTTCCGAGGCTGCACAGGACTGACAACAGCACCCACATTGTCTGCTACCACATTGGCTAGTGAGTGCTATAGAAATATGTTCAGTGGCTGTACTGGCCTAACAACGGCACCCACGCTGTCAGCTACAACATTGGCCAGTGGATGCTATAGGGGAATGTTCAGAGGCTGTACCGGCCTGACAACGGCACCCGCGCTGTCAGCCACGACATTGGCCAGTGACTGTTATCATGAGATGTTCTCTGGATGTACAGGACTGACAACGGCCCCCAATCTGCCTGCCACGACATTGGCAGAAAACTGCTACCGCTATATGTTTGAGGACTGTACGGCATTGGAAACAGCTCCTGCACTGCCTGCCACGACGATGGCAGCCGAATGCTACTATGCAATGTTTATGGGATGCACCAGCCTGACAACTGCTCCAGACCTGCCTGCCACAACGCTGGCATCCTATTGCTATGCCAGTATGTTCAGAGACTGTACCGGACTTACTACGGCACCTACTATTTTACCTGCCACTACACTGGTTGAAAACTGCTACAGAAGCATGTTCGATGGCTGCTCTGAACTGACCACCGCACCCATACTTCCTGCCGCTACATTGCAATACTACTGCTATAGCTGGATGTTCGACGGCTGTACAAAACTGAACAATGTAACCTGCCTGGCTACCAATATATCGGCTGATAATTGCACATACCAATGGCTCAATGGCGTGGCCGCAACAGGTACTTTCACCAAGGCTGCATCAATGACAGGGTGGACGAGTGGTGCCAGCGGCATCCCCAGCGGCTGGACGGTAGAAAATGCCGTCCCCTCCGGCGCCATCAACGGCCTGTTCTCCGTGAGCAGCACCAAGCAGGTGTTCTTCTCCAAGGGTAACTTGCAGGCTGTGATTGCGTCTGGTCCTACGGCAACATACAACTATGCTGCTTCTACTTGGAAGTTTGCCGATAATCAATGGGATTTTATAGGCAACGCCGCCGGTAATACCACGTTTGCCACAGGTACTACGGTAGATCTCTTCGGCTGGGTGGGTACAACCGCTTTATACGACACATATGGTCTCTGCACCAATAACACTGGTAGCACTTATAACAAACCTTATTATGGCACCAGCGCCAGCGAAGCACTGAAGAGCGACTGGGGCAACACCATCGGCACGGGCTGGCGCACGCTGACCAAGGACGAGTGGGTTTACTTGTTCAATACCCGCGCCAGCGGCTCTACCGTCAATGGCACCAGCAATGCCCGCTACACCCACGCCACCATCAATACCGACGGCACGGGCGTCAACGGTATGATTCTGTTCCCCGACGGCGTTGACTTCGCAGCTTCGGAGTTCTCCACGCTTGGCACCGTCAACGACAACAGCGCATGGGGCACCAAGTGTACCTCTACCCAGTGGACAGCTCTCGCTGCCAAGGGTTGCGTGTTCCTGCCAGCTGCTGGCGGCCGGAGTGGCACCTCGGTCAGCGGAGTCGGATCCGACGGCGGCTACTGGTCGTCATCGTCCAGCCCGTCGAATGTGAGCGGCGCCTACAACGTGTACTTCTACAGTGGCTATCTGTCTCCGCAGTACTTCACCTACCGCAGAAGCGGGGTCTCCGTGCGCCTAGTGCAGGACGCGAACTAATCGCCTCACATAAAACCATCAAAAGCGCCGGCCTTCGGGCGGGCGCTTTTTTTGTATCGGTGGGGAGGGGAGAGTGGTGCGGTCGTTACGAAAAGATAACCGAAAGGTCCCGGTGCTCGAGAGAGAGTGCGGGGGCTTTTTTTTACCAGAACACGGCGTAAATCACTACCAGCAGGATGCCGATGGCGTAGGCGGCGATGTTGAAAGGACGGTCGGTTTTGAATAGCTCGGAGGTGGTGGGGATGGCCTTGATGTCATCGTCGGCGGGACTGGTGCGCAGACTCACCAACACCGTAATGGCCATGCTGAGGATGCAGGTGTAGAACATCTGGTCGATAAAGGGCATGTTGAGGGGCAGCAACTTCAGGGCTAAGGCGATGGGTATGGAAACCAGTACTCCGGTGATGGCTCCTCGGTTGGTGGTCTTTTTCCAGAAAAGACCTAAGAGAAACAGCGCCAGGATGCCGGGACTGACAAGGCCGGTGTATTCCTGGATGTATTGGAACATTTGTCCCACACTGCCCAAGAGTGGGGCGACAAAGCAGGCAATCAACAGGGCCACAAGGGCGCTTATTCTACCTACGGTGACCAGATTGATGGGTTTCTCGCGTTTGCTTTCCAGCTTGGGGGCGATATGGGGTTTGAAGATATCCATGGTGAAGATGGTGGAGGCGGAATTGAGCATGGAGGCCAGAGAGGAGATGATGGCAGCGGCCAGGGCGGCCAGTACCAGTCCTTTCAGTCCCACGGGGATGAAGGTGCTGATGAGCCAGGGGTAGGCGTTGTCGTTGTTGAGGGCTCCGTTACCGAGGGTGAAGGCCTCAACGGCTCCGAAGCTGCCTTCGGTGAACATGACGTAGGCGATGATGCCGGGGATGACCACGATAAAGGGGATGAGGAGCTTGAGGAAAGCGGCGAAGGCTAGTCCCTTTTGGGCTTCTGACAGCGACTTGGCGGCAAAGACGCGCTGGATGATATACTGGTTGAACCCCCAATAGTAGAGATTGGCTACCCAGAGTCCACCAATAAGCATGGCGATGCCGGGCATGTTTTGGAATTCGGGATTGTCTTTTGTGAGGATAAGATGGAAGCGATCGCTAGCTACCTCTGCCACATGGCCAATGCCTTGCGACAGGGAGCCGTCGGGACTGACATAGTGTAAGGCCACAATCGTGGTGACCACCCCTCCCAACACGAGCATGAACACTTGCAGCACATCGGTCCAAGCTACCGACGACAAGCCCCCGCGCAGCGAGTAGCTGGCGGATATAACGGCCAAGCCGATGATGGCAGGTACCAATAGCGAGCCGTCGCCAGTGCCGATGATGGTATCGATGGCTTTAGCCCCGAGGAAGAGCACAGAGGTGAGGTTGACAAAGACGAAAAGACCAATCCAGAACACCGCCAGTATGGTTCGGAGCTGTGGGGAATACCGCCGTTCGACAAATTCGGGGATGGTATAGATGCCCTGCTTGATAAAGATGGGCATGAAGAATTTGGCCACAATGATGAGGGTGAGTGCCGCCATGAACTCGTAGGAGGCAACGGCAAATCCCGCCGCAAAACCTGAACCGGACATGCCGATGAACTGTTCGGCAGAAATGTTGGCTGCTATCAGCGAGGCACCGATGGCCCACCAGGGTAGGCTCTTTCCCGCCAGGAAGTAGTCTTCGGCGGTTTTGTTTTGTTTGTTGGTCTTAAAAGCCACCCATCGGCCTAAGATGATGATGATGATCAGGTAAACGGCGAAAATGATTAGGTCTGCGGTTTGAAATGAGGAATTCATGATAGTTGATAATTGACAATTGATAATTGATAATTATTGAAATATATAGTGATTTTAGGGAAGTTCTTTGGCGCCAGGGCCGATTTCGGCTACGTAGAAGTCGGCTTTTAGGTTGAAGTGTTGCTGATAGGCCTCTCCAATTTGTTGGACGAAGGGGTCAATCTGATTTTCTTGGAGGAGCGTTACGGTACAGCCTCCAAATCCGGCACCGGTCATGCGGCTGCCTAGTACGCCTTCGAATTGTTGGGCCTGTTCTGCCAGGAAGTCCAGCTCGGGACACGACACTTCGTAGTCGTCGCGCAGGGAGCTGTGGGAGTCGTTCATGAGCTGACCGAAGCGCGACATGTCGCCCTGTTTTAGTGCAGTGACGGCCTCTTTGACGCGGGCATGTTCGCTCACGGCGTGACGAGCACGCTTGAGGATGTTGCCACTGAGGAAGTGTGCCAATTCATTAAATTGCTGTACGGTGAGTTGGCAGAGATTGTCTAGGGGCGTATGTGCTTGTAACAAGGTTAAGGCCTGCTGGCATTCGGCACGCCGCTGGTTATAGGCGGAATCTACCAGTCCGCGTTTCTTGTTGGTGTTGGTGATGATAAACTTCAGTCCCTGCATCTCCAAGGGAACCAGTTCGTAGTTTAAGCTATTGCAGTCCAGTGCAATGGCGCAATCCTTTTGGCCAAAGCCGGAGGCAAACTGATCCATGATGCCGCAATTCATCCCCACGAAGTCATTTTCGGCATGCTGAGCCATCTGTACGAGCTCGAGCATGGAGAAGGAATCTTTATGTAGGGCATTGAGGGCGACTGCGGTTACCATCTCAATGGAGGCGGATGAGGATAACGAAGCCCCAATGGGCAGGTCGCCTCGGTAGTGGAAATTATAGCCAGAGGTAGGGTAACCTCGGTCGGCGAACTCTTTGATTACACCTAGAGGATAATCCACCCAGCTATGTTGTTTTTGTGTCAGTTCATTGCTTTTAAGAGAGAAGTCTTTTGCCTCGTTTTCTGAAGTGAATCGGAAGCAATCCGATTCCGCTAATGGGGTAACAGTCAGGTAGGTGCCCATATTCAGGGCAGCGGGGAAAACCAAGCCACCGTTGTAGTCGGTATGGTCGCCAATCAGGTTGACACGGCCCGGGGCAAAGAAGGTTCTATTCATTACTTTCATTATTTGATGATGAGGGCTGCACCGCCTCCTGGAGCCAATGCTACAGTAATTATCCCATTTGCAGGAACAGCTATTGTCTTCTTTTGATAGTCAACACCCTTGCGGTGGGCGTTGGGACCATCAATGAACATCGTGACCGTGCCGGAAGTGATTCCCAAGGCTTTGAGGTCGATGTCGAAAGTGCGGCGCTCCCAGTCGGTGAGGGCACCGATATACCAGGTGTCGCCTTTGCGCTTAGCGCTGATTACGAAATCGCCGACCTGCCCGTCCAAGATGCGGGTCTCGTCCCACACGGTAGGCACAGTGGCGATGAATTCCGTACATTCGGGCTCTTGCAGGTAGGCGGTAGGGGCATCGCACAGCATGGCGAAGGGAGCGTCAAAGATGACGTATTCAGCCAGTTGTCGGCAACGTGTGCCCTGACTCATCGGTTCGTTCCAACTGGGGAAGTAGCACCATTTTGCACCATTGCGCATCGCGCCCTGCGTGAAGTCCATCGGACCAGCCAGCATGCGAATGAAGGGAATGGTGACTTCGTAGGTCACCATATCGGTCTTGCTATCGGCCCATTTGCACTGTTCCAGTCCGAAAACACCCTCGTAGTTGAGCACGTTGGGGTAGGTGCGGCTCAGTCCCGTCGGCTTGTATGCCCCGTGGAAGTCGATGAAGAGGTGGTATTTGGCGGCGGTGGCAGCCATCCGTTCGTAAAAGTTGACTACAATCTGGTCGTCACGGTCCATGAAATCGACCTTGAATCCCTTCACGCCCATCTCGGAATAGTGTTGGCAGACACGCTCCATCTCCTTGTCCATGGCTGCATAACCAGCCCACAGCACGATGCCAACCCCTTTGGATTCAGCATATTTCACCAGCATGGGCAAGTCTATTTCAGGTACTATCTGAAATAAGTCTGCCTTTTTATTTACGGCCCATCCCTCGTCCAGAATCACATATTCAATGCCCTTCTCGGCGGCAAAATCGATGTAATATTTGTATGTCTCGTTGTTGATGCCTGCCTTGAAATCCACGCCCCAGATGTTCCAGTTGTTCCACCAGTCCCAGGCTACTTTGCCGGGTTTAATCCACGAGATGTCAGCTACTTTCGAAGGCTCGGCCAGCAGATAGACAAGGTCGTTGTCCACCAACTCTTTGTCCTCTTTGGCGATAGCGATTACGCGCCACGGGAACGACCGCGTGCCGGCCGTTTTGGCGATGTAGTCCTCACGCTCTTTCACCACGTATTGCAGATTGTTGTGCCCGCCTTGTTCCCATTTCTTCGGAAGCGGCGCAAAAACACCTATCAGGGAGCGATCTTCCGGGTGTCTCAGATACATGCCTGGGTAGTCGCGTAGGTCGGCTTCTGTGATGACAACTTTCCGATTTTTAGGAAGTTCTAACAATAGAGGTAGGAAAGCCAAGCGGTTTTCGTCCATCTCAGAAAGCGTGGAAAAATGGGTATAGAGATTTTCAAATGAGGTCTCAAAAAGTTTGTCGTAAGGTTCTCCCTCTTTTCTGTCCACCGAAACGTAAGGTACATACGCTGGCCAATTGTCAGGAAATTGGAAATCAACGGTTTCTGAAATGACCTTGATGGAATCCTGAAAGCTTGACTCGAAACGATAGGCAATCCCGCTGTTGTATGCGCGGAAAACCAATTTCCAATGATTATCGAAAACCAGTGTCATCTCATTGTAGTCTTCTGTAATGGAAGATTTTCTGTATAGAGGAGAGGATACCTCCTGATGAACACTTTTGCGCACAATTTTCTTGAGATGCTTTCCTCCATCCCAATTTATCTTACCTTGATCCGCTTCCATTCCAACTCTGAGATTATTAATAATCATGCCATTTTCATCCTCTATGCTGAAAAAAGTGGGACCAAGCCAAAGCTTTGCCTTTACCACCAGTTTCCCATCTGGCGAAGAGAGGGTCTCTTTTTGGGCTTGAGCGGAGGTGACTGAGAATAGTATATACGCTAATAAGAGGAGGAAGGTAAAAGTCTTTTTCATAATATTTTGTGTTTATGTTTTAAGCGGGTAAAAGTAAATATTTCCAGATGCCAATAAACTGGGTAACGAGACCAATGACGACAAAAACGTGGAAGATAAAGTGTCGGTATTTTTTCTTTTTGCCCACCAGATACAGGATGGCTCCGATGGTGAAGGCCACCCCTCCGCCGAGAATCCACATAAAGCCCGGCAGAGTCATGGCGGTAATGGCGTCTTTCATGCTGATAATGACACACCAACCCATGCCCAAGTAGCAGGCCATGGAGAATTTGGAATACTTCTTCAGGTCGATGGCGTTGAGTGTGGCACCGATAATGGCCAGCACCCATTCGATGGCGAAGATGCTCCAGCCCATAGCGGGGTTGATGGGGCAGATGCCTATAAGGGTGATAGGCGTATAGGTGCCGGCAATGGTGAAGAAGATGTCGCAATGGTCCACCACCCGCATCACCTGTTTGGCCATCCCTTTAGGCAAGCCATGGTAGATGCTGGAGCCCAACATGGTAATTAAAACGGTGGAGACATATACGATGCTGCATATCAGCGCGAGTCTGGAACCGCTTTGTAGCGAGGCACTGACGGCCATCCACATCATCACCACCGCACAAAGCGCACCGAAAAGATGGCTGTACATATTCAGCATCTCTTCCGTGTGGGTATATTCGGGGAAAGGTCTGTCTTTAAGGGGAGTACGTTGTATTTTGGACATGATGTTGAATCGATTGTTTATAGGCCACAAATTTACATAAATTCTTCGGATTTTACCGACCCCTGTGAAATTTATTGTAGGATAGGTAATCCCTTGATAATGATGGCAAAAAAAAAGCGACTGGAGTCAGTCGCCTTTTTCTATCATGAGGTTGTTTTTTAGTCAATTGTGAAGTCTTTCAACAGTGAGCTGGATTCTTCCAACTGCTTGTTCAAACCATTGTGTTTTTCAGTGGCTTTAGCGATTTGTTTTTGCAGTTTCTCAATGCTTTTGTCGTTTTTAGCTTTTTCTTTATTGGCTTTTTCAATCTCTTTCTTCAGGTCTTCGATTTTTTGTCTCAACTGATATTTCTCCACTGCTTTGGGGAATCTTAACATGACTGCTTTGATGTTTTCGGCGGCAGTAGGATCGTTGATGGAAGAAACAGTGTTCAGGTTGCCTAAACTGCAGATGAAGATGATGTCTGAAGAAAGATCTTTCTTTTTGCCTTTTTCAACAGCTTTGAAGTAAATGTCGTATGTGCCATCTCCGATATAAGAGAATTTTTGAGCTTTGTATGCGTTATATTTGTCTTCGGTTTTGGGTTTTACCAGCCCTTTTTCGGCCAAATATTCGGTGATGGCTGTATTGGCAGACTTGCTGTCAACGTTAGGAATGTTGATGGTGAAACCGTTGACATTCGTTTTGTTAATTGTTACTTGACCTTCGCTAACGCTTTGTGCAACAGCAAAAGAAATGCTAAACACAAGAGCCAATGTGATAGTAAGAATTCTTTTCATAGTTGTATTATTTTAATGTTTATGTTTATCTATTATTACAATCTGCAAATATACAAATATTTTTTATAATGGTGCTATTGTGCTAATGTGTTATTTTGTCTCCACCAGTTCCGACAATTTATCCAATGCTTGTTGAACGGGAATAATATCCGAGACTCTCTCTTTGCCTTTGTACACTGCCGCCAGGCCATTGGTGGCCCCCACAATGCCGTAGTCGGCATCTGCCATTTCGCCGGGACCATTTACGATACAGCCCATTACCGCGATTTTCAGTCCGGGGAAGTTGGTAAAACGTTGCTTTACCTCTGCCAGTACAGACTCGATGTCGTATTGCGTACGTCCACATGAGGGACAGGAAATGAATTCCGTTTTGCTCATTTTCAGTCGACAGGCTTGCAAAATGGTGTCTGCCAACAGTTGGTTTTCTTCTTGAGAGAAATTTGGGTTTTGGACGATGATGTCTTTGATCTTTCGCTGATAGTTGAGCAGTCCGCTCACCACTGCTGTACACGCTATCCACAGGTCGTGATTGCGCTCGTTGTCGGTGAATACTACCGTTTGGTCTTCAATATGATAGTCTTGATCTGTTATTTTTCCAACCGCCTCAATCAGTTGGTGTGCAAAAGGAGTCTCATTTTCGGGTTTCTCAGTCAGTGATACGCGGATGGTATTGCCGATACCCATTAACAGCAGAGCCCCTATGCCTGCGGCTGATTTAACCCGTCCCTCTAGTCCGTTGCCAGCCTCGGTCACTCCTAAGTGGATGGGGTAGAGGGTGCCTCTTTCCTGCAACATTTTGTGCAGGTCGAGGGTGGCGGTCATCATGGTGTTGACATTGCTCGATTTCATCGAGAAGACCATATTGCGGAAGTTGTTTTTCTCGCAAATGTCCAACCATTCGATAGCAGACATCGCCATTGCATGAGGGGTGTTGCCGTAACGACTGACAATGCGGTCGGCCAGAGAACCGTGGTTGATGCCGATACGCAGGGCGGTGCCGTGAGTTTTGCAAATTTCAAACAGCGGTTTAGCCCTCTGTTCCATGGCATCTAACGAGGCTTGGTATTCTTCGTCTGTGAGATTCAGCGTCTTGAAATTACGCTTGTCCACATAATTGCCGGGGTTAACGCGAACCTTTTCTACGATGGCAGCTGCCGCTTCTGCCACTTTGGGATTGAAGTGTACATCGGCAATTAGCGGGGTGTTAATGCCTTCTGCACGAAGTTGTTCTTTGATTTGGCGAAGAGCTTCCACCTCTTTCATAGAGGGAACCGTGATGCGAACCATCTCGGCACCTGCCTCAATCATACGTTTACATTGGGCAACAGTGGCAGCTACATTTGCGGTGTCGGTATTGGTCATAGATTGCACCACAATGGGATAGCCTTCTCCCAGGGTAATGGTGCCAATGTGAACGGGTTGATGTTTCATGATTTATGCTTTTTTATAGGCCATATAGCTGAGTTTATATAGGTCCAGTAAGTAAATGCTGGGCTTAAGTGACAGCTTTTTTTCCATTTTTGCCTGCTTGTTTTGCCAGATGCGTCTCAATAAAGGAAGCATCCCCAGCTTGTAACTACGTTGATAGGTTTTTAATAGCCTGTTGTCTTCAAAAAGTAGTTTGTTGTCTTTTTGGTTTTCAGAGAGCAGTATCAGATTGTCGATAGAAGTACGGATTTTGTGGAGGAACTCTGTATTGGTGTCCAGTCCTTTGTGAATCAGTGTATTGTTGATATGCAAATAAGGGATATGATGCGCTTTGAGCTGGCAACCAAAGAGGGTGTCTTCGTGTCCGTAGGTGGTTAGTGTCTCATCAAATTTAATTTGTTGGAATAAAGATTTGGTGATGACCACATTAAAGGGCGTAAAGTGATGATAGGGGTTTAGAGCTCTTTTTGCGGCACTTTCCTCTTCTCTTTTTTTTCCGAATGTCCAACGCAAAATATATTGATTGTCTGGTTTCTCATCCTGATAGGCAACCCCTCCATTGATAACAAACAGAGGTTGTTGGCGCATGGTTTCAATGGCGTCAATATATTTTTTTATGTAATGCTGATGTTGGATGGCGGCATCACAGTCGATGAATAACAAATAGGGATGTTGTGCGATATCTGCCAAATGGTTGCGGATTTTAGCACGTCCCATGTTGGTTTCGTTCTGAATATATTGAATGTTGGCTCCGTGAGCTAATTCGGCATTCTTTTGCCGGAAAACCTCTTCGGAGCAGTCGTCTGCCATGATAATTTCGTAAGGAATACCCGCTTGAGTCAACTGTTGGTCAAGTGTGGTGACTAAGCGTTTGACGTCGAAGTTGTAAACGGGAATCAGGACAGAGAGCATATTACAGGACGGAATCAATCAGTTTTCCGTTTTCGATGCATATTGTTCTGGAGGCAAACTTGTCAATCATACTGAAATTGTGAGTTGCCATCACTACGGTAGTGCCGCTTTTTTTGTTGATATCGTGGAAGATACTGAATATTTCCTCGGAAGTGATGGGGTCGAGGTTGCCAGTAGGCTCATCAGCTAGAATGATATCGGGCTTGTTGAGCAGGGCACGGGCAATACACACGCGCTGTTGCTCGCCACCAGAAAGCTGATGGGGATAGCGGAAGTCTTTGGTGGCCAAACCCACCAGGTCGAGCACCTCCTCACAACGATTGCCCATAGCCACTTTGTCTTTCCAGCGGGTAGCTCGCAACACGTACATCAGGTTGTCCAAAACGGTCATATCGGACAGTAGTTGATAGTCTTGGAAGACTACACCCAGACTTTTACGCAGTTTAGGGATATCTCTTCTTTTAAGCTGAAGCAGATTGAAACCATTGATGATGGCTTCATCACCTTTGGCGGGAACCTCGGCAATTAAAGTCTTCAGTATAGAGGACTTGCCGCTACCTGTTTTGCCAATGAGATAGACAAACTCGCCCTTTTGGACGGTCATGCTAACCTGTGGTAATATCAGAATATTACGCTGATAAATATTAATGTTTTTCAGAGAGATGACAGGAGTGTTGTCAATCTCTTTGTTTTGTTGCTCAGTCTGTATTTGGGACTCTTCGTTATTTTCTTGAGCAGCAACGATGTTATTGTCCAACAGGGCTTCGTCTTGAGCCTGTTGTTCTTGTGCGCTGTTTTGCTGGTCCATAATTTTTCAGATTCAGAATGAATAATGATTTATCAGCGTAGACATTACTATGCATCAATGTTGGCGTACTTGGCGTTCTGTTCGATAAACTCGCGACGTGGGGGAACTTCGTCACCCATCAGCATGGCGAAGACGCGATCGGCATCTGCCGCATTCTCGATGGTCACCTGTCGCAAGGTTCTGCTATGGGGATCCATGGTGGTGCTCCACAGCTGTTCTTCGTTCATTTCACCCAAACCTTTGTAGCGCTGTACGTGCAAACCGGCTTCGTTGGCACCATTGTTGGTCATTTCGGCTATCAGGGCCACACGCTCTTCGTCCGACCAAGCGTATTTTTCGTTGGTGCCTTTCTTGACCAAATAGAGCGGGGGAGTGGCGATATAGACATGGCCCTCCTCAATCAGTTCTTTCATGTGGCGGAAGAAGAAGGTCAGAATCAGCGTGGCGATGTGGCTTCCATCCACATCGGCATCGGTCATGATAATTACCTTGTGGTAACGTAACTTTGAAATATTCAGAGCCTTGCTGTCTTCTTCGGTACCAATGGTTACACCCAGTGCAGTATAGATATTCTTGATTTCCTCGCTTTCCAGCACACGGTGTTGCATGGCTTTTTCCACGTTCAGAATCTTACCTCTTAACGGGAGGATGGCTTGGTGTTTGCTGTCACGTCCTTGTTTTGCCGTACCACCTGCAGAGTCACCCTCGACGAGGAAGAGCTCGCATTCTTCGGCATTTTTGGATGAGCAGTCGGAGAGTTTACCAGGCAGACCGCCACCGCTGAACACGCTTTTGCGTTGTACCATTTCGCGGGCTTTGCGGGCAGCCTGACGAGCGGTTGCAGCCAGAATAACCTTATCTACAATTTCTTTGGCATCTTTGGGATTTTCTTCCAGATAGTAGGTGAGCATTTTACCTACTATGCGGTCAACAATACCCTTAACTTCATCGTTACCCAATTTGGTTTTGGTCTGTCCTTCAAACTGAGGTTCGGCCACTTTTACTGAGATAATGGCAGTTAAACCTTCGCGGAAGTCGTCACCAGTGATTTCGATTTTCTGTTTGGCGAGTTTTTCCAGCATCTTGCTGTCGTCGGCATATTTCTTCAGCGTACGGGTTAATGCGCTTCTGAAACCTGTCAGGTGAGTACCACCTTCAATGGTGTTGATATTGTTGACGTAGGAATGGATGTTCTCGGTGAAAGAGGTATTGTATTGCATTACAATCTCCACGGGAACACCGGTTTCTGCACCGTCATCTTCCATATACATGGGATGTTCCATGATTTTCTCACGACCACCGTCAAGATATTGGATGAAATCTTTCAAACCTTCCTTTGAGTAGAAAACCTCCGTAAGAGGCTTGCCGTTATCGTCTTTTACACGCATATCCGTGATGGAAAGGGTGATGCCTTTGTTCAAGAAGGCCAATTCTTTCATACGGGTAGCCAGCGTCTGATAATGGTATTCGTGCATAATGAAGATGCTGTCATCAGGCTTGAACCATATCAGGGTGCCACGTTGGTCAGTTTTGCCGACTTCCTTCACGGGGTAAAGTGGGTGACCATATTCATATTCCTGCATGTAGTGGATACCATCTCTGAAAACTTCGGCACGAAGTTGTTTAGACAGTGCGTTAACGCAGGAAACGCCCACACCGTGCAGACCACCGGAAACCTTATAAGAGTCTTTGTTGAATTTTCCGCCGGCGTGCAGTACGGTGAGAACCACCTCCAGTGCTGATTTCTGCTCTTTCTCGTGCCAGCCGGTAGGAATACCACGACCGTTGTCCAGTACAGAAATGGAGTTGTCCTCATATATAGTAACGTCAATTTTGTCACAATGTCCAGCTAATGCCTCATCAATGGAGTTGTCCACAACCTCATATACCAGATGGTGTAAACCGCGTTCTCCCACATCGCCAATATACATGGCTGGACGCTTCCTAACAGCTTCCAAGCCTTCCAATACCTGAATATTATCCGCAGTGTATTCGTGCTCTTGGGGTTGTTTGTTTTCTAATTCGCTCATAATCAATAATATAATTTATTTATTAGACTATGCAAAGATAATAAAAAAATCCTAATTTTGCACCATAAAAATGTTCTTATTTTTTGCTTTTTTGAAAATATGATTCAGCCTAGTAAAAAAATAATATTGCCCATCTCTAAGAGCTTGTATATTAGAAAATTAATATACGAATTTGTGGAGAAGAATGAGGTTGGTAATATTCCTTCAGAATCTCCTTCTGATGTGCAGGTGGTTTACGAGGCACTTGAGACTATCTCTCAATCACAAAATAGTGGTGAAATAGCTACCCATCCGGTTGTAATTGACGTGCGTGATTGTGGGGCTGCTTATCGGTTTTTGATGGCCGTATTAGCGGTTACTCCTGGGCAATGGGTGTTAACGGGTACTAAGCATTTGATGCAGCGTCCGATAAAGGAATTGGTGAGATGTTTACGGTCAATGGGTGCGGACATACAATGGTGTGGAGACGGTGCATGCACCGTCTCCACAAACGTGAAATCCGGGAGCTGGTCGATCTGTGGCAAAAATCTCCAATCTTCAGAGCTCACCATCGATTGTCATCAATCTGGACAGTTTGCCAGTGCCTTATTACTGATAGCCCATCGCATCGGCTTGAAGACATTGCATATATTGCCCGAGACTCCGCCATCGGCTTCCTATATTCAAATGACAAAGGCAGTGATGAATGGTGACGTGAATTTAGCGAGAGGTGGACTTTTGGCCGACTGGAGTGCGGCGGTATATTGGTATGCCCGTCTATTGTTGGAACATCAGGGGTCATATAAATTGTCCTATCTTGATATGGATTCAGTACAGCCCGACGCGATATTAGCAAAATGGTTTGCTCAATGGGGCATTGAAAGTCGCCAAGAAGCAAAAGGAGTGGTTATCAGTGTTGATGAAACATTTGTTAAGCCACAGGAGGTGATAACCTTAGATACGAGTCAGAATCCTGACCTTGTGCCGGTACTGGCTTGTATGGCCTGTCTCTGGCCGAAAAAGATGGTTTTTAATGGGGTGGCGAATTTGAGGTACAAGGAGTCCGACCGTCTGAAAATCATTCAGGAACAATTGTCGCCGTTTGCCACCATAGCATTGAATACCTATAATGGGATTGAAGACAATAAATTGATGGTTGATCCAAATGACCTAAAAAATAATGTGGATTTTGTTTTCGATGCATACAACGACCATCGTTTTGTGATGGGATTCTCGTTGTTTGCCCTGAGGGGCAAAGTTTTAATCAAAGGTTTTGATTCTGTAAGAAAATCATATCCCAACTTCCACGTTGAGGGTGTCGTAGGCGGGACGGACATTGTTGGGTAATGTCTTGATGACCTCCTCATATTTGCCTAAGTTGTGTGAGATATGCGTCAGGAAGGCCTGGCGGGGTTTCAGTTCGTCAATAATAGCGAGTGCTTGTTTCAGGTTGAAATGCGAATAGTGTTCTTTTATGCCCAAGGTGTTGATGACTAGAGTGTCGAGTTCTCGCAGTTTGTTCAATTCTTTGGGGGCTATAAAACTGCCGTCGGTAATGTAGGCGAAATTCTGGATACGGTAGCCCAAAATGGGCATGTTGAGGTGTAGCACATGAATGGGCATGATTTCCACCCCCTTAATGGTAAACGGGTCGTCTTTAACGGCTTTCAGTCCCAACATGGGAACCCCAGGATATTTGTGTTCGGCAAAGGCATAGTCGTAGTTCTTTTTGACTATACCGATGGTCCTGGGCAACCCATATATGTCAATGGTTTTGTTATTGAGAAAATTGATGGGGCGCACATCATCGATGCCGCCTACATGGTCGGTATGCTCGTGGGTGAGCAGAATGGCATCGATGTCGGTAATTTTGTTGGTGAGCAACTGTTGTCGTAAATCGGGACCAGCATCAATGAGCAGTTTTACCCCATCCACTTCCACAAAAGCGGAGGTGCGCAAACGGTGGTCGCGGGGGTCAGAGGAATTGCAAACATCGCAGGTGCATCCCACGATGGGGACGCCCTGCGATGTGCCTGTTCCTAAGAATGTTACTTTAATCAAAACGAATGATTATTTAAGTCCTCTTTTCTTGAGTAAGGGATCAATGGAAGGTTCTTTGCCACGGAAGGCCACGTACAGTTTCATGGGGTCGTCGGTGTTACCTCTTTCAAGTACATTGGTTCTGAATGCTTTTGCAGTTGCTTGGTCGAACAGACCGTTTTCTTTGAAAGCTTCGAAAGCATCGCTGTCCAATACGGCAGCCCAGGTGTAGCTGTAATAGCCTGCGCTATATCCGCCAGAGAAAATGTGCTGGAAATAGGGGCTTCTGTATCTTGAGATGATTTCGGGTATCAGACCGATCTTAGCCATCTGTTGGTCTTCGAATTCGGGCAACTGTACTTGAGTAGGAGTAGTGATGACGTGATAGTCCATATCCAGCAATGAGGCAGCCAGGAGTTCGGTATTGATAAAGCCTTGGCCGTAGGTACCGCAGTCTTCCAATTTCTTAATCAGTTCTTCGGGGATGACTTCGCCAGTCTGATAATGTTTGGCATACATGCGCAATACCTCTGGTTCGCTAGCCCAGTTCTCCATGATTTGAGAGGGCAGTTCTACAAAGTCACGTGAGACGTTGGTGCCAGACAAAGAGCGGAAACGGCATTTGGAGAAGATGCTGTGCAGACCATGACCGAATTCGTGGAAGAAAGTTTCAGTCTCGTCAAAGTTGAGCAAGGAGGGCTTGTCGGTAGTGGGTTTGGTAAAGTTGAATACCAATGATACTACGGGGATTACGTTTTTGCCGTCAGCATCGATGTATTGTTCTCTGAAATTGGTCATCCAGGCGCCGCTGCGTTTGCTTTCACGCGGGAAGTAGTCCATATACAGAATGGCGATGGTCTCACCATTTTCTTTTACTTCGTATGCATCTACATCGGGATGGTAAACAGGAAGGTTTTTGTTTTCCTCGAAGGTGATGCCGTAAAGTTTGTTGGCTACCATGAATACGCCCTCTTTAACATTGTCCAAAGACAAGTATGGACGAATAATGTCGTCGTTCAGGTCATATTTGGCTTTGCGCAGTTGTTCGCTGTAGTATCTCCAATCCCAGGGTTCCAATTTGAAGTTGTTACCTTCGGCTTTGATCATCTTTTGGTATTCGGCAGCTTCGGTTTTGGCTTTAGCAATAGCGGGAGTCCAAACTTGGTAAAGCAGATTGTAAACGGCTTCAGGGGTTTTGGCCATGCAGTCGTCAAGGGTATAAGCGGCGTGACTGTCAAATCCTAAGATTTGTGCGCGTTCCAGACGGAGGTTGATAATCTGATTGATGATATCACGGTTGTCAGTCTCTCCTGAGGTGCAGCGGGTGGAGTAGGCGGTCCATAACTCGTGGCGTAACTCACGGTCTTTGCAGTTCATCAGGAAGGGTTCCATGCTGGGCAGATGGATGGTGAAGACGTATTTCCCTTTGGTGGCTTCATCGGCATTGCCGGCTTCCAAAGCGGCGGCCAGCTGATCTTCGGGCATTCCTTCCAGACGGGCTACGTCATCTACCACTAACTTATAGTCGTTGGTGGCTTTGAGTACGTTGTTGCCGAATTTCAGGGTGAGCAGAGAGAGCTGCTGGTTGATTTCACGGAAACGGTCTTGCTTGTCGGCGGGCACATTGGCACCTCCGCGAACGAACATCTTGTAGGTCTCTTCAATCAGACGCAATTCCTCAGGAGTGTACTTTTGGGCCTCTCTGTTGTCGTAAACCTTTTTGATTCTGGCAAACAACTGCGGATTCATGTTGATGCTGTCGCTGTGTACAGACAGTTTGGGGTAGATTTCCTCAGCGATGGCTTCCATGCGCTCGTTGTTAAGACACTCGGCAAGATTGAAGAATACTGATGATACTCGGTTCAAGAGCTGGCCACTGTTCTCCAAGGCTAATACAGTGTTTTCAAAAGTAGGCTCCTCTTGGTTGTTGATGATGGCGTTGACTTCTTCCATTTGCTGGCGCATACCTTCTTCAAAGGCTGGAATATAGTCAGAGGTGTCTATCTTTTCAAATGGAGGTACACCAAAGGGAGTGTTCCATTCTTGCATAAAGGGATTGTTGGAGAGGTCTTTGCCTTCCTTTTTGGTTCCGCAGCCAATGAGCAGAACCGTGCTTAAAATAAGAATTGACATGCTTCTTTTCATATAATACTTTATTTTGTTGATTGTTTGTTATTGATAATTAGTCTATTGTATGTTTTTGTTGGGTAAAAATTTTTTCTGCAAAGGTAATAAAAAACCAAGAAATAAGAGACAAGAATTATACGTTAACAATTCAATAAAATATTGTATATTTGCAATTCCAATTTGAAGAAGATGCCTTATCAGATAGACTACACCCAATTTACCCAGTATGATAATTTGGAACTGATTGCCAAACAGGTGGTTACTGGTTTTATCACGGGTCTGCATAAAAGCCCGTTGCATGGTTTCTCTGTAGAGTTTGCCGAGCATCGCCAGTACAATCCGGGTGAGCCCACCAAACATATCGACTGGAAACTGTATGCTAAAACGGATAAACTATTTGTGAAGCGTTATGAAGAAGAAACCAATTTGCGTTGTCATATTATTATAGACAATTCTTCTTCCATGTATTTTCCTGTCCAAGAAAAATATACACTGGCGGCGCCGAATAAAATTCTGTTTTCGGCATACGCTGCCGCTGCGTTGATGCAGATTTTCAAGAACCAAAGGGATGCAGTGGGTTTAAGTGTGTTTTCTGATAAACTTGAGTTGCACACTTCGGCAAGAGGGGGCGACAGTCATTTTAAGATGATTTATCGTGAGCTGGAGAAGATTATCCAGCCTATCTCTACCGAGGTTCATCGACGCTCGCGGGTGACGGACACCTTGCACCGCATAGCAGAGCAAATCAATAAGCGCTCTATGGTGATTATCTTCAGCGATATGTTTGAAACCGATGCGAATCTGGACGAGTTGATGTTGGCTTTAGGTCATTTGAAGCATAACAAGAATGAGGTGATGTTGTTCCACACCTACCACAAGAAGATGGAAGAGGATTTTGGTTTTGATAATCGCCTTTATCGCTTTATTGATATGGAGTCGGGTTCGGAAATCAAGCTGCATTCCAATTCTATTCGTGAATATTACAAGCAGGCTATTGGTGATTTCTTCAGAGAACTCTCTCTCAGATGTGGTCAGTATCAGATTGACATGATACCGGCGGATATTACCAAAGGATTAGACCAGATTATGTTGCCGTATCTGTTGAAGCGGGAACAAACGGTGTAAGAAAAGAAACTGTTAAAGACTATACAAATATTTACGTTTTGGCATCTTGATGTCTAAAACGAATTAAAAGTGCATAGATATATGGAACATGATAAATTGAACATCAAAGAATGGAGTGAGGCCGATCGTCCAAGGGAGAAGTGTGTTGAACACGGCTTGTCTTCTTTAAGCGATGCTGAATTGATTGCGGTGTTGCTTCGCAGCGGCACTAGAAAGGAAACGGCGGTGGATTTGGCTAAGCATTTGTTGTTGGAATGTGACAACAGTTTGAATAATTTGTCAAATTGGTCTTTGAAGGAATTACAGAAAATTAATGGGATTGGGCTGACCAAAGCGGTTACTTTACAAGTGGCTTTTGAGCTTGGTAGGCGCCAGTTGGCCGAAACAGTAAAACAGGAAAAGTTGGATTCGCCACTGAAAGTGTATGATTTCATGTACCCCAAGAATGTGTGTTTGGATCACGAGGAATTTTGGGTTCTGTATCTTAACCAATCTTCCGTATTGTTGAAGGCGGAAAGTGTGGGGAAAGGGGGACTTACTTCTACGGTGGTGGATGTCCGTTTGATTATGCGTAAAGCGATAGAGTTGTCGTCCACCTGCATTGTCCTATGTCACAATCATCCTTCCGGAGATGTGCTTCCGAGCAAGACAGATAATATATTAACCCAGCAGATAGTTGACGCTGGCAGACTATTGAATATTCAGGTGGTTGATCATTTAGTGGTGAGCAGTACAGGCTATTTCAGTTACCGTCAGGAAGGCCGTTTGGACTAAAGACGGTTTCTTCTATACCAGCTGATGAATCCTAACAGACAGAAGGTAGTTATGATGCCGGCCATCACGTACGACCATGTTAATGTGAACTGGAATCCTGAATTGAAAGCTATGATGATGAAGGTTGAACAGACCATCGTCATAAATAATGCGGGTATCAATGAGATCAGGAAACTGTAAGGATACTTTTTCTTGTTTTCAAGCGCAAGATAGAATGTGATAGACCAGAGGGTGAAGACAGCCAGTAGTTGATTAGCCCAGCCGAAATATCTCCAAATGATTTCAAATCCTTCCTTGTGAGTGAGGCTGAAAACCAGTAACAATGCGGTTACAATGAATAGTGGAATAGCAATAAATAAGCGGTGGCTAATCTTTTTCTGATCAAAATGAAGGAAGTCGGCGACTATTAGTCGGGCGGAACGTAGGGCCGTGTCGCCGGAAGTGACGGAGGCACTGATGACGCCTAATATAGTAATGATGCTGATAGCGGGTGTGAACCATGTTTTGGAAATCAGTCCAACCATAGCTGGTCCTCCCAAATTTGCTGTCTCTACAGGGCTGTCTGGTCCAAAGAAGTAGGAGGCGGCTGCAGCCCATATCAGGGCAACGACACCTTCGGAAATCATGGCACCGTAGAAAATTGGGCGTCCTTGTTTCTCGTTGGTCATGCAGCGTGCCATCAGAGGCGACTGGGTGGCGTGGAAACCCGAGATGGCGCCACAGGCAATGGAGATGAACATCATCGGGAAGATAGGGTTGGTTTCCGTATAAGATGGGTTAGACAGTCCTTCCCACAGCTCTGGGATGTGAGGCTGGTGGTAGATAAAGGCGGCCACAATGGCAAGGGCCATTCCAAAGAGCAAAAATCCAAAAATGGGGTATATCTTTCCAATGATTTTGTCGATGGGCATTAAGGTGGCAATCAGATAGTAGGCCAAGATGATAATGACCCAAATGTAGATGTTCCAGTTGGGGGTGAAGTGAGAGTTGAGTAAGATGGCCGGGGTATTGACAAAGACCACTCCTACCAGAATCATCAGGAAAATCATAAAAGCACGCATGATCTGTCTGACAAAGGTACCCATGTATTTACCGTGGAGTTCGGGCAGACTGCAACCATCATTACGTAGCGACATCATGCCTGACAAATAGTCGTGAACGGCACCGGCAAAAATGGAACCGAGCACTATCCATAAATAAGAGGCGGTTCCGAATTTGGCACCCATAATGGCTCCACAGATGGGACCCACGCCGGCAATGTTAAGAAACTGAATCAGGAAGATTCGCCAGGGTTTCATGGGGATGTAATCCACTCCGTCTTGTTTGGTGTAGGCGGGTGTGGTGCGAGTACTGTCGATACCGAAGATTTTCTCAACAAATTTGCCGTAGATAAGATATCCGACGACTAATGCTACAATACCAATAATAAAACTAATCATGGGACTTAGTGTTTGATGAATTTATCGCTTTTGAGTAGTTGGTTGTGATGAAGCAGGTTGATAATGTAAGAGCCTGCACTTAAAGATTGAATATTAATGGAACTCATGTTGTCATTGCAGGTTTGGCGCATCACTTCACGACCATTGATGTCGTAAATGACTATGCTGTCGATGGGTCGCTCGCTGGTAATGTACAATCTGCTGTCGGCGGGGTTGGGATAGATGAGAATACCGTTGTCATTTCTATCCTTGATGCCTACATCGCTACCGGGAACTCCCAGCGTATATTCGCCGGGTAACAAGCTTTCGGTGGTGATGGTTCCGCTCATCTGACCGGAGCGTGAGAAGGGAATGCTGTGCCAGTCGTCGGCGCAGTTGCGTCGATAAAACAGCGCCAGTTCGTCGGGAGTGTGACCCTGCAACAGTTCATAGTCTGGCTGGCTGCTGTTGCTGCCGTTGTAGTTGAACTTGAGGGTGCCTTGTGCTTGGTCGTTGTGGGTGTATTCAATTCTCCAATAGCGGTTGTTCAAGCGATATGAGGGGTCGGGTTGCACCTTGAAGGGGTCGGCATGCACTAGGTTGTATTCCACACGCATCAGTATAGAATCTTGTAGAGCAGTAATGTTGGCGGTAACATTCGCATTGGTGAAACTCTTGCCGCTGGAATAAGTAAAGCAATGGTTGTAGTCGATAATGGCGTCACAGATCTCGTTGTCGTAATCGGCCACACCAAAGAGGGGAGTGAAGGGTATATTAATATGTATTATACCGGTGGCTCCTGAAAATTGGGCATGATGATAGTCATATCGTTGGCCGTCTGCCGAGAAGAAGGTGAGGTTGATGCGGTTGTCGTCAGCATAGTGGTCGGCATGAAACAGCCGTTGACGAAGATGTATTGCATATTGGTTGCCTCCTTCAGCCACGATAGAGTCGATGGAGAAGTGAAGAAAGCCTGGCTGGTTAATCCATCCTTCATAGAAACCATTCAGGTTTATGCCGCTATAGTTGCTTAGAAAATCAAATACTTGCACTGAGTTCATGTTTTGAAAAGCATACTGATTCAGCATTGCCTGAATGCCTCCAAAGAATAAGGAGTCGCCCATATAGTGGCGCAGGGTGTGAACCACGATAGAGCCTTTGTCGTAGGCATGCATCCCATACGTGTGGTTTTGGGGAATGTTGTTCAATGCATAATAGCCTTGGTCGCGAGCATACAGGTTCTTCAACACGTCAAAATGCTGGTTGTTGATGGTCTGCGTGTATTTCTCTTTGGAATATACGCCCTCGTCGGTCAGCGCTTCGCTATAGCTGGCGAAACCTTCGTTAATCCACATCTCTTCGGCCTTCTCGCAGGTGATGAGGTTGCCAAACCAGGAGTGGGATAGCTCGTGAGCGATGGTTGACTCGTATCCTGTGGTGCCATCGATGGCCACTTGGGGTAATGCTATATTGGTGGCGTGTTCCATAGCTCCACTGGTGAAGTTGACCAACACATAGCCGATGCGGGGGAAGCGGAGCGGCCCGTAGAAATGCTCATAGTTGGCGGCAATTTCGTGCAAGTGGACAAAAGAGGCGGGTACATTATTAATATAGGATGAGGGAGCATAGATGGTGATGGGAATATCAGCCTCCATCCCATGGAAGGTATCTGTGTAGAGCTGGTATGCACCGGTGGCTACGGAAGCCAGATATGTAGGAATGGGCTGGTCTAGCTGCCAGTGCCATATCTTGGTGCCATATTCTCCGGCACTTTCTCCCAAGTATTGTCCTCCACATACGGCGGTGTGATAAGGATAGGTTCCGATATGGCAGGAATAAGTGGCTTTGTCGGTAAACTCATCTATGCAGGGAAACCAAACGCGTCCGAAGCAGTGGGGTTGCTCATACATGCTTACCCCAATATTAAAAGTGTAGTTGTTGATGAAGGTGAAACCTCCCCAGCTGTTGCCGTAGGGAGTACCATGATAGCTCACGGCAAGCTCTATGGTGTCTCCCAAATTGTAAGCATTGGCGGGGATGCTGAGCAGGTCGCCAACGTAGGTGTAGCTCGACAGTGTCTGGTTCATCATGATAGAGTCGATGGTCATGTTTCTCAGGTCCAAATTGAAGCTGCTGAGGTTGCCCATTTTGGGCACTATCTGCAAAGTGGTAGTGCCGCTGATAGTCTGCCCGTAAGGGTCGATGTTCAGGGCGATGTCGTAATGTGCCACATGGAGGCTGTCGCTACGGTATTGGCCGAAACCCGCCATAGCGATTAGACAGAGGAATATTAAGGTAAGACATTTTTTCATGATGAAATTGCATTAAATAACAATATTCACAATCTTTTTGGGCACATAAATCACCTTGCGCACTTGTTTGCCTTCGAGCCATTTGGCAGATTCGGGGGCGGCGAGCACAGCGGCCTGCACCTCTTCAGCACTCATGGTGATGGGCAGCTCAAGGTTGAAACGCATCTTGCCGTTGAAACTGATGGGGTAGTTGAAGCTGTTTTCCACCGTTTTGCTTTCGTCATAAACTGGGAATGAGGCGTTGACCACAGAGGTTTCGTTGCCCAGCAGGTGCCACAGTTCTTCGGCAATGTGAGGTGCGTATGGTGAGAGCAGAATGGTCAGCGGCTCCAACACTTCGCGCTTGTTGCACTTGAGGTCGGTGAGCTCGTTGATGCAGATCATGAAGGCAGACACTACCGTGTTGAACGAGATGCTCTCGATGCCGTCTTCCTCTTTCTTGATGAGGGTGTGCAAACTCTTCAGTTCGGGGGCAGTGGCGGGCTCGTTGCTGACGCAGAATTCGTTGTTCTCGTTGTGGAAGAGTCGCCAGAACTTGCGCACAAAACGGTAGGTACCTTCTATACCTTGTACGTCCCAAGGCTTCGACTGCTCCAAGGGTCCGAGGAACATCTCATAAAGACGCAGCGTGTCGGCACCGTATTTCTCCACCAAGTCGTCGGGATTCTGTACGTTGAACTTTGACTTCGACATCTTTTCAATTTCCGAACCGCAGACATAGATGCTGTTGCCGTCTTTGTCTTTCTCATAGAGGAACAATGATTCTTTCAAGTCATCGCGCCATTCGCGGAAGCTGTTGATGTCAAGAATGTCGTTGCGCACCATGTTGATATCCACGTGAATGGGGTCGCTGAATAACTCGCGGCCTTTGAAGTTCTTGGACACGAATAAGGGGATATTCGGAAGGGCTTTGCCTTCTTCAAAGGTGGGAACTTCTTTGCCTGCAATAAGGTCTTTGATTTTCTGTTCCACCTTGTTGGTGCCTTTGATATAGTCTTTTACGATATCGGCGATGGGTATCAACAGTAGTTTGTAGCCTTTTTCTTTGGCATATTCTTTCCACGGCTCAACCACCTTTTCGAGGTTGCCCATGCGGTTGATTTCAATCAGGATGCCCTTTTCGGGACAGAAGAAGTCGAAACGACGGCGGCCGTCCTTGAAGTCTTTTATAAATTCTACGCCAAACTTCTTGTCTTTGAGATGGAACCAAACGGCATACTCACACAGTTTCTCCATGTTGACACGGTAGGCGAAACTCGAGCGGCCTTGAATCATACCCTGGTTAATCATTCTTTGGAAGGGCTCGTCCTTGCAGGAAAGACCTATGTCGTGGAGGAACTTGCACCAGAAGCGGCTGTAAATCAGGTGGCCGGTAGCATGTTCGGCGCCGCCGATATAGAGGTCCACGTTCTGCCAGTAGTCGTTGGCTTCGCGGCTGAAGTATTCCTTGTCGTTGTGCGGGTCTTGATAGCGGAGGTAGTAGCCACTTGAGCCGGCAAAGCCTGGCATGGTGTTGGTCTCGATGGGGTAGCCCTCTTCGGTTACCCAGTTTTGGGCGCGGGCCAATGGGGGTTCTCCGGTTTCGGTGGGCTTATACTCGTTGATGGAGGGCAGTTCAAGCGGCAGCTTCGACTCGTCCATCGTGTAGGGCATTCCGTCTTTGTAGTAGATGGGGAAAGGTTCGCCCCAGTAACGCTGGCGACTGAAGATGGCGTCGCGCAGGCGGTAGTTGGTTTTGCCGGTACCTACACCCAGTTTTTCCAGTTCCTGAATCATGCGCTCGATGGCTTTCTTCACCGTAAGGCCGTTCAAGAATCCACTGTTGATCAGTTCGCCGTCTTTGGCGTCGAAGCTTTCCTCCCAGGTAGAGGGGTCGGTGGGCTCGGTGCCGGGCTTCTTCACCACCTGGATAATAGGCAGGTTGAAGTGACGGGCAAAGGCAAAGTCGCGGCTATCGTGGGCGGGTACTGCCATGATGGCGCCGGTTCCGTAGCCCATCAGCACGTAGTCGGCAATCCAGATGGGCAGTTTGGCTCCTGTGATGGGGTTGATGCCGTAGGCTCCTGTAAAGGCACCGCTTACCTTGCGCACCTCGGCCATACGTTCGCGTTCGCTGCGGTTCTTGGTGCGGGTGATGTATTCTTCCACTTCGGCACGTTGTTCGGGAGTGGTGATTTCGCTCACCAGTTCGTGTTCGGGAGCCAGTACCATAAAGGTGGTGCCAAACAGGGTGTCGGCACGGGTGGTGAATACTTTCAGGTCGATATCTTTTCCTTCTACTTTGAAGATGACAGAGGCTCCCATCGACTTGCCAATCCAGTTGCGCTGCACTTCCTTGATGGATTCGTTCCAATCCACGGTATCCAGTCCCTGAAGCAGTCGTTCAGCGTAAGCGGTGATACGGAGCAGCCATTGTCTCATCGACTTGCGCACCACGGGGAAACCACCACGTACAGAGAGACCATCTACCACCTCGTCGTTGGCGAGCACTGTGCCCAGCTGGGGACACCAGTTCACGGGCGTTTCAGCCTGGTAGGCCAGACGGTAGTTCATCAGCACCTCCTGCTGTTCCTTCTCGCTCATCGCTTTCCATTCGTCCGCGGTGAAGCTCAGCGGCTTGCTTTCGGCCACATCAAGGCCTTCGGTGCCGTTGACGGCAAAAGCCTCCATCAGCTCGCTGATGGGACGGGCTTGCTGGGCCTGGTTGCAGTAGTAGGAGTTGAACAGCTGGATGAAGGTCCATTGGGTCCACTTGTAGTAAGAGGGGTCGCTGGTGCGCACCTCGCGGTCCCAATCGTAGCAGAATCCGATTTTGTCCATCTGCTCGCGGTAGCGGTTGATGTTCTTCTCGGTGGTTTTGGCCGGGTGGGTGCCGGTTTGGATGGCATATTGCTCGGCGGGCAGTCCGTAGGCGTCGTAACCCATCGGGTGCAGCACGTTGAAGCCTTTCAGGCGTTTATAGCGTGCATAAATGTCTGATGCAATATAGCCCAGCGGGTGACCCACATGGAGTCCTGCGCCGGATGGGTAGGGAAACATGTCCAAAACATAGAACTTGGGTTTGTTGTGGTCGATGTCCACCTTGTAGATTTTATGGTCGCGCCAGTATTGCTGCCATTTTTTTTCAACCTCTGTAAAGTTATAGTCCATTGTATATAAGTGTTTTAATTTTTTTCGATAATAGGATTGTAATGCTTAGAATTGGTAGTAGAAGCCTATCATCAGGGCGTCGTTGAATTGTTTTTTGATGAGTCGGTTGGTCACACTGTAGGGTATTCTGACCGGTACGATGGAGGAAGTGAAGCGGAAGAAGATGCCATAGTGGTCTTTGAATAGGTAGTTCACGCCTGCGGTTACTGCCACCTCATACCAACGGAAGGGCTCTACATGCGTGTCCACATCGCCGTCAAATTTCTCTTGGTGAAACACCTTGATGTTGAACGACGGACCCAATTCCAGTATTAGTCCCTTGTAGCAGTTCCATCTAATTAAGATGGGCACCTCTATGTAGTAAAGGCTGAGCGAATAGGTCTGCTGCCCCTCTTGCAGTCCCTTGGGGAAGTAGGTGTGGCTGCCCTTCATGTTGAAGTTGATTTCGGGCTGAATCATCCACTTCCAGTTCTGCGTCAGCGGAAAGTTGACATACAGGCCGGCGTAGGCCCCAAACTGATGGAAGCCGGTGAGGTCGTCGCCCGAGATTTGTGAGGTGGTGAGGCCGATGCGTGCGCCGCCCCCTACATTGCTATGGAGTTTCGATACCTTTTTGGGGCTCTCTTGGGCCATGGAGGCCAGGCTCCAAAGTAGGGCAAGGGTCAGAAACATCAGTTTTTTCATATTCCTCATTCTCTTATTTTACCGCTTGATTATTGTTGGTGTTCATACAGGGTTATGCCGAAATCCGAAATGCCTTTCAGCTTTTCTTCCCGCATGGCCTGCTGAACGGTGAAGGTGTAGGTGCCGCAGTGGGCAAACCTTACCTTGGGCTTGAACAGAAACTGCTGCTCTTTCAGGTAGCCGTGTCCCTTGCCCTTCCAGTTGCCGTATTTGTCACACAACACAAAGCCCAGGGTGTCTTGCGACTTGAAACCATTGGGAAATTCGGAGGTGAAAAACACGTAGAAGTTCTGCATGGCGTAGTCGTTGGTGTTTCTCACAAACAGGTAGAAATCATAGTACTGGGTCGAGTCGGTGATGTCTATCCGGAAGGTGAGCAGCGAGTCTTGATGCCAGCCTTTTTTGTCCACGGGGATGATCTCCTCGTAGAAGCGTTTGGGTCCGCATGAGCAGAGCAGGGTGGCGGTCAATAGGAAAAACAGCAGCTTTTTCATTATTTGTCCTCTATGCGTTTAAGTTCGTCCATACTGTAGTTGATGGTGTCTTCCACCTTGGCCTGGTTCACCACGGCAAACTCCTCAAGGGTTTCGGGGTACTTGCCTTCATTGTTCATCTTGATGATTTCGTTGACCTTGTCCAGCGGGATGGCGAAAATCTTCGAGTTGTCGTCGGCGTATGAGTACCATACGATTTTCTTGAAGATGTCAATCTTGTTGTAGAAGCCTTTGCCCTTCTTGGTCTTCAGGTGGATGTTGGGGGCGGGGAAGCCTTTCGACTCCTCGATGTAGGTGGACTGTTCGAAGTTGAGACAGCATTTCAGCTTGCCGCACATGCCGGCCAGCTTTTGGGGGTTGAGCGACAGCTGTTGGGTGCGGGCGGTGTTGGTGGATACCGACTGGAAGTTGGTGAGCCAGGCCGAGCAGCACAGCTCGCGGCCGCAGGTGCCGATGCCGCCCAAACGGGCCGCCTCCTGGCGCACGCCAATCTGGCGCATCTCGATACGGATACGAAACTGTTCGGCCAGTATCTTAATCAGCTCGCGGAAGTCCACGCGCTCTTCAGCCGAGTAGTAGAAGATGGCCTTGGTGCCGTCGCCCTGATATTCCACGTCGTTTACCTTCATCTTCAGGTCCAAGTCCCAGGCGATGTAGCGTGACGACAGCATGGTGGTGTGTTCCAAATCCACGGTCGAAATCCATTTGTCGATGTCGCTCACGCGGGCGGTGCGATACAGCTTCTTGGTTACGTTCTCAGGATTGATATGCTTGTGCTCCAGCTGCTTCTTGACCGCCAGACCCAGCATCGAGATGATGCCGATGTCGTGTCCGGGCGAGGCCTCCACCGCCACAATGTCGCCCACATGAAACACGCCCTCTTCGGGCAGGATGTAGAAATCCTTGTGGCTGTTTTTGAATCTTACCTCCGCAATGTTGAAATCCAGGTAGTCGGTGGTGATATCCAGCTTCTCAATCCAGTCGTAGGTAGCCAGCTTGCAGCAGTTGTAGCGGTATTCGTGGCAATGGGCCGACTCCACGTCGGGCTTCTCGTTCAGTCCGCGGGTAAGGAAGATATTGGCGGCAATGGCGTCAGCCTCGGGGTTGCTGCCGGTGCGGATGTCCATGTCCAGATACTGGTCGAGGTTCTCCACCTGCGAGTGGTCCTTGTCCGAGAACTGCTCCTTGATTTTCGACTCCACCTTGCTCCCCTCCGGCTTAGTTGCCGTTTCTGCCGTCTCCACGGTTTCTACGGTTTCGGCCGTTTCCACAGGTTGTTCTGGGGTCTCCACCTGAGCCTGTGTTTGTTCCTTTTTGGGTTCTACGGGCTGCTGTTGTTTTTTCACTTCTTCCTCAGGCTTTGCCGCTTGTTTTTCCCTTTGGTCGGCAGGTTTCCCCCCAGGTCTTCTGTGTCTTTTGTTGTTATTTCTGAAATTATTTTGTTCTTGAATTTTTCTTTCTTCAGGCATACTATTGTGATTGTCAGTTACATGTATAATATTTGAGTATATATAATATAAAGCGGCAAAGATACAAATTTTTCGCATACCTTCTGCAAATGCAAAAGCTTTTAAGAAAAAAGTAGAGACGGTGCATGCACCGTCTCTGCCCGCGTCCCAGAGGGACGCCATTCTCCATAGCCCCATACGTCAGTATGGGGTACAGAGACCAGCCTCTTAGCATACCTACTGCGTATCTACTGCGTATCTATAGCGTATCTATAGATAGCCATAAGTGCCCCTATCACCAATTTCCCATGTATCAGGTTTCAAGTATCAGGGTAGGGAGGTTGGAATGGTTTGCATCTGGAAAAATATTCCTGGAATTGGGTAATAGGTGCATGAGTGTTATATGAGACTTATATGAGACTTACATGAGAGTTGGAGTTCTCTCACTCCAGGAATATTCCAGTTATATTCTGGGTTGGTATCCTGGTATCCTGGTAAATTCTAATGCAAGGCTGTTTTTGATTATGCTATTTCATTGATTTTCTGTAGATTGTGTTTTATTGCACGATAAAATCCACTCAAATTTACACCTTTTGTGGTGGTTTTTTGGAGAAAATTAACAATATATGTTACGCCGAGATCTTAAAACGTCAATAGAATTCGGTTGAACGTCTCCAAAAGTAACAACCAAAATCAGTTGTAAGTGAGCGAAGGGCTATGGTCGGAGAAAAATAATTTTGAAATTTTCGCACTTTGTGTCTATATTATATTGACTTTAGACAACGAGGAAGATTATTTGTATATTTTTTCATAACTTTGCACTCGCAAATATATACATTATCATAGATTACCTACTGTCGGAAGCAGTGAGAAATGTGAAATTGCCTGCCGTGCAGTCGATTGCCTGCTAGATATTAGATTTGTTCTGTGCTACAAAATAAATATTTTGTTTTTTATTCTACCATATTGAATACTTTTTGTATATTTGCATTTTGAAAATATACTACAAATGATAGACAAGGAGCTAATAAAAAGCATAATAACAGAGGGATATGAATATATACCCCAAATTGAGATAGTGCCAAGGAATGTAACAATCGAACCAGCTGGCAATTATGTGTTTGTTGGGGTGAGACAGGCGGGCAAGTCCTATACGTTGTATCAACAGATGCAACGAAAACTGGATGATGGTGTTCCCATTGAGAATTTGGTGTATATCAACTTCGACGATGAACGTTTACACGGTATGTCGGCTGACCAACTCGATTTGATATTACAGGCCAATTACAGTGTCTATGACTCAAAACCAACTTTCTTCTTTGACGAGATACAGAATGTGGACGGATGGGAGAACTTCGCACGCAGGCTTGCCAATCAGAAGTACCAGGTATACATCACCGGCAGCAATGCAAAGATGTTGAGTCGAGATATACAGACCGTGCTCGGCGGACGATACATAGATGTGTCGGTTTATCCTTACAGTTTTGCCGAGTTTCTTTCAGCAAACGGCGTGGAACTTGGCTCTCGTTGGATGTACGGACAGAAACGCGGCGAGGTGGAACGTGCCTTCAACAACTATTTCCAATGGGGTGGTTTTCCTGAATTGATAAGGTTTAAAGAAAAGCGAGTATGGTTGAATGGCTTGTACAACCGCATTTTCTTCAATGATCTTATTGTAAGAAATAAGGTGAAGAATGAAGAAGCGTTAAGGCTTGCACTGAGGAAATTGGCAGAAAGTGTGCGTCAGCCTGTATCCTATACAAGATTGTGCAATATGATCAAAGCAGTTGGTGTATCGTGCGGAACGGCTACGGTAATCGAATACATCAACCATTTCATGGATGCTTGTCTCATATTTCCATTGCAGAACTTTGCATCACGCTTTGTAGAGCGAGAGACGACAAAGAAGTTCTATTTTGTTGACAATGGTCTGCTCAATCTGTTTCTGCTTGAAAACCAGTCCGCATTGCTCGAGAACCTTTGTGCCATAGCTATGCGAAAACGATACGGCGACAAACTGTACTATTATCTTCACAATATTGAAGTCGATTTCTATGTGCCGGAAGAGGATTTGGCAGTCCAGGCTTCCTATCGTCTTTCTGATGAATCCACCATAAAACGGGAAGTCGATGCATTGGTCAAATTCCACAAAGTTCATCCTCTTAAAAAGGCATTTATTGTGACAAGGGATGAAGAAACAACCATCAATGAAGGAGGTCTGTCTATTGAGGTGGTTCCTGTATGGAAATGGCTATTGCTTTAGCGTTTCGCGTGTGAGGCAGAGTAGAACTGGCATCCAGTTTGGCACCCTGGAATTTCCCGACTGGGCGGCGGTGGAAGACTACCTGTACCGGCTGCAGGGAGAAATGTGAAATACAATGCTGCAAAAAAAAAGCGTTGAGAAAGCCACTGTGGATAAAAGTTCCGGGGAATTGCTGATATTGCGGAAATAATAACTACGGAGAAACTCTAAGAAAAGGACGAGAGTGAATCGACCAAACATAAATATACAGTGCGTAAAAATTGCTCAATTTATTGTCTTTCTTGACCTTTTATTTTGATGAAATCTAAACTATTTTTGCATTATTCTTTTCTGTAAAATAGTTGTTGTGTAGAATGATTATGATTTTATTGAGATAAAAGTATGAACACAAACTTAAATTTTGTATTTTTGCGGCCCAAAAGAAAGATACGCATGACAGAACCGACATATTCAGTAGGTATAGACATTGGCTCCACCACGTTCAAGCTGGTGGTGCTGGACGAGAGGGGAGAACTGGTGTTCTCGTCGTACAGGCGTCATAATACCGCTATCCTGCAAACCGGCTATATGATTTACAAAGAGCTGTATAAGGCTCTGGGACAGTGCCGGGTGAAGGTGGTGATGACGGGCTCTATCGCGATGGGTTATTCGAAGCAGGTGGGGATACGTTTTGCGCAGGAGGTGATTGCGGCGGCTGAGTATGTGAAGCGGAAACATGCCGAGGTGCGTACCTTTATAGATATGGGCGGCGAGGACAGCAAGATGATTTTCTTTGAGGAGGGCAAGATTCCGGATATCCGCATGAACGGCAGTTGCGCGGGCGGCACGGGGGCGTTTATCGACCAGACGGCTGCGCTGCTGGAGATTGAAACCAAAGAGCTGAACACGCTGGCCCAAACGGCAGAGAATGTCTATCCCATCGCTTCACGCTGTGGGGTGTTCTCGAAAACCGACATCCAGAACCTGGCCAGCAGGAATGTGAGCCGCAACGATATTGCCAAGTCGGTGTTCAACGCGGTGGCCATACAGGTGGTGAGCTCGCTGGCCAGGGGTAACGATATATTGCCGAAGGTGTTTTTCTGCGGCGGTCCCTTCGCCTTCCTGTCTGAGCTGAAAGAGGCTTTTGTGCGCCTGCTGAACCTGAAAGAGGAGGATGTGCTGATGCCTGAGCGTCCCGAGCTGATTCCGGCTTGGGGCAGTGCGCTGATTGCAATGGACGAGATAGCGCAGAGCATCACCCTGTCGGACTTTGTGCGCCTGTTTCGCGACCACCAGCAGGCGAAGAACCAGCAGCAGGAGCATGTGGGCTGCCTGCCAGCCCTGTTTGCCTCGGAAGAGGAACTGGAAGCATGGAGACAGCAGAAGAGTGTGACTTTTATTCCCACCATTGCTTGGGATCAGCTGGAATCGGAAGAGTGCTACCTGGGGGTTGACTCGGGCTCTACCACCACCAAGTTGGTGCTGCTCGACAAGGAGGGGCGCATTGTGTTTTCGGACTACAGTCGCAACAAGGGCGACAGCTTCAAGGCTTTCGGCGAGGCATTGGCGCGCCTGAAAGAGGAGGCCGAACAGCACGGCAAGAAGATCAAGCTGGCGGGAAGCGCGGCTACCGGCTACGGAGAAAACCTGATTAAGACTGCCTATAACCTGCATTACGGGGTGGTGGAGACCATGGCCCATTACCTGGCCGCCCGCACCATCGACCCCGAGGTGTCGTTTGTGTTGGATATCGGTGGGCAGGATATGAAGGCTATCTATATTGAAAACAAGAGTATTACAAGACTCGAAATCAACGAGGCCTGCTCGTCGGGCTGCGGTTCGTTTATCGAGAACTTTGCCAACATATTGAAATATCCGGTGGCTGAATTCGCCCACATCTCGTGTCTGGCACATCATCCCTACGACTTGGGGACCCGCTGCACGGTGTTTATGAACTCGAAGGTGAAACAGGCTATGCAGGAAGGGGCCGATGTGGCCGATATCGCTGCGGGCTTCTCTTATTCGGTGGTGAAAAACTGCCTGTATAAGGTATTGAAGATAAAAAACATAAGTGAACTTGGCGAGCATATAGTGGTGCAGGGAGGCACGTTCAAGAATCTGTCGATAGTGCGTGCGCTGGAGTTGATGTCGGGCAAGAGTGTGTATTTCTCGAATGTGCCCGAGTTGATGGGAGCTTACGGTGCCGCCCTGTATGCCCGCGATAGGCATACCGACGCCAGACTGCTTTCGCTTGCCGACATGATAGCCACCCGCACTTCCTCGGTGGAGATGGAGACCTGCCCGGGCTGCGAGAACCACTGCCAGGTGAAGAAATTGGTCTTCTCGAACGGCAACACTTTTTTTACTGGAAATAACTGCGAGAAAATCTATTCCAACAAGTCAGACTCGTTTGTGAAGGGGGTCAACCAGCATCGCGAGAAACTGGATTTGCTGTTCAAACGGCCCATTGTGCCCAAAGAACAGGCCCGTATGCGTATCGGCATCCCCCGGGCACTGGGGATTTATGAGAACTATCCCTTCTGGCACGAGCTGTTTACCGCTTGCGGCATCCAGGTGGTGCTTTCGCCCCCATCCACTAATAGGATATACGAAAAGGGTATCCGTTCCATTATGGCCGACAATATCTGTTTCCCGGCCAAGGTGATGCACGGACATATATACAGTCTGATAGAGCAGAAGGTGGATAGGATTTTCTATCCTTACGTGGTGTATGAGCAGAAAGAGGACCCGAATTCGAGAAACAGTTACAATTGTCCGATTGTGGCGGGCTATTCGGATGTGATTAAAAGCTCGATTGACCCCGAAGAGCGTTTCGGCTTGCCGGTGGATGCGCCGGTGATGTCGTTCAACGACGAGAAACTGCTACGGAAAAGCTGTCTGGAATACCTGTTGTCGATAGGTGTGCCCAAAAACCTGATTAAGCCGGCTATCGACAGGGCTATACAGGTACAGCGGTCGTATTTAGACACACTGCACGACCGTGCGGTGGAGATTGTGGAGAAGGCTCGCGCCGAGCAACGGATGGTGATTCTGCTGGCTGGCCGTCCATATCATGTGGACCCGCTGATTCAGCACAAGATATCCGACAGCGTCAGCGATATGGGCATCGATGTGATCACGGAAAACATCACGCTGCATTCCGATAATGCCATCTACGAGCAGATGCATGGGGTGTCGCAATGGGCTTATCCCAACCGTATCTATAAGGCAGCTCACTATGTGGCCGAAAGTAAGGACAATATCCACATGGTGCAGCTCACTTCCTTTGGCTGCGGTCCCGATTCGTTTATCTTGGACGAGGTGAAAGACATCCTGAACCGCAACGGCAAGAACCTGACCATTTTGAAGATTGACGATGTGAACAATATCGGCTCTTTGCGCTTGCGTATCCGCTCGTTGGTGGAGAGTTTGCAGTTCAAGTCGGCGGACATCAACAAACGTCCCCGTGTTACCACCAAGGTGTTCATGCCCGAGGACAAGCGTCGCACGATTCTGGCTCCCTATTTTGCAGAGGGGTATTCAGAGTTGTTGCCGGCGGTGTTTAAGGGAATGGGGTATAATTTGGTGAACCTGCCTCTGCCCACTGTAGAGTCAACCGAGCAGGGACTAAGGTATGCCAACAACGAGGTGTGTTACCCGGCTACCATTGTGACGGGCAGCATCATTACCGCCCTGAAAAGCGGTGAGTATAACTTGGATGATGTGGCGGTAGCCATTACCCAAACGGGAGGACAGTGCCGTGCTTCCAACTATATTGCCCTGATAAAGAATGCGATGGTGGCAGCCGGTTTTGAGCAGGTGCCCGTAGTGTCGGTGGCCTTTGGCGATGATATCAGCAACGAGCAACCTGGCTTTGATTTGCCTTGGAGCAAGGTGATGCGCAAGGCTTTGCTGATGCTGATGTATTGCGATTGTTTGGGCAAACTGTACTATCCGGCAGTGGCCAGGGAGACCGAGAAGGGGGTGGCCAAGCGGCTTCATGCGGCCTATCTGCGCCATGCGGCTCAGGCTATTGAGCAAAACCGTCCTGCCGAACTCTTCCGCATATTGGACCATGCGGTTACCGACTTTGCCAACATCACGATGACGAATGACCATGTCCCGGTAATGGGGGTGGTGGGAGAAATCTATCTGAAATACAATGCTTTCAGCAATCGTCATATTCTCGACTGGCTGGCCGAGCGACATATTGAGGTGGTAGCCCCTTCGATGTACAATTTCTTCATCAACAGTTTCGTCAACAACCACATCAATAAGAGGCAGCACATCAAGCAGGTGGGGATGCCACTGTGGCTGAGTGACACGCTGTATAAGTTAGTGCAACTATATACCCATAAGTTTGACCGTATATGTAGCCGTTACCGCTATTACCGTCCTTTCTCCAACCTCTTTAAGGATGCCCAGTCTGCGGAGAAAATCATCAACCTGGCCGCCAACTTCGGCGAGGGCTGGCTGATACCCGCCGAGATTGCAAGTTTCGCTGAGAGCGGAGTGAACAATGTATTGAGTTTCCAGCCCTTTGGCTGTATCGCCAACCATGTGATTTCAAAGGGTATAGAAAAACGAGTGAAGAAGTTGTATCCTAAGATGAACATTCTTTCACTCGATTTCGATTCAGGCACTTCGGAGACCAATGTCTTCAACCGCCTGCACTTTATTGTAAAGTAGAGAATTCTAAGTTTATTTGATATTCTCGGCCACCATCTCTTTCAGGTAGCCTATGATTTCGGGGTCTTGGATGGAAACGCCATCGAGTGCCTCGTTGACCTCGTCGGTATCAAACACATAATCCAAATCTTCGCGCTGATAGTGGAAGATAAAATGTATGTCGGGATAGGCGGAAGCGGTAAGCACCACGGTGCCGGCCAGGTCGCCCATGGGAGGGGTGTCGATGTTGGTGAGTCCGAAAATGGCGGTGACGGTAGTACCTTTGCCTTTTTCGGAGTCGATGGTCAGCGAGCCGCCGGTACGTTCGGTATTCTGCTTCAACAGGGGCAGTCCCAACCCTACTTTGCGGGTGGTTCGGGTGGTGAAGAAGGGGTTGATAACCCGTTCTACCGTCTCTTTGTCCATCCCGCAGCCGTTGTCGATAAAGCGTATAATCAGCTGGTCTTTAGCTTTGTCTTCTATCACCTCAAGGGTTATATCTTTGGCACCTGCACGGGTAGAGTTTTGCAGGATGTCCATGATGTGCATTGATAAGTTGTTCATGATTAAACTTTTAGTAAAACTCTTCTTCCATTTTCCTGATGCAGAGCCATACGGATTTCCTCGAACGAGCGGGTCTCTATCTCGAAATAGCAGGGGGCGATGCCTACGCGGTCGGGGATATGGGCATCTGAACTGCGGGTAAAGGTTTTGTCTTTCAGATAGGGATGTTGTTGGAGAATCTTATCCTTATCGCCTTTTTCCGATAATTCCACCGCATCGTAGGGCAAGTCGAAGGGGATAAAGCCCAACTGCGAGATGACGCTGTTTTTGAGTTTGTCGATATGGGCGGGAATGAAAATGCCGTCCAGCTCTTTCACTTTGGCGGCAATCTTCTCGATAGGCTCGTCAAGTCCTGAGGTCAGCAGTCGCGGCTCCTCGTAAACGATATTCATCTCTTCGTCAATCTGCACCTGGTCGCCAAAGAAGTCGGGCGAGTTGGGGATATTGGGCAGATGCTCGTCCAAGTAAGCCTGGAACTGGTCCAACAGCTCGTGGTTCTTGAAATAGCAGGTGACGTGGGCTTCCTCCTTGGTGGTCACCTCGGCGCCACATAGCACAAAAATGTCGCGGTTGTGCGAATAATGCTCGGCCAGGCGGCAGTGGCGGGTGGCATTGTGGTCGGTGATACCGATGATATCCACCCCTCGTTGAAGCGCCAATTCGATGATATACTCGGGAGTCATATCCAAATCGCCGCAAGGGGAGAATAGGGTATGCGTGTGTAAGTCTGCTTTGTAGATGTTCATATTTTTTGCCTGAAACTTGAAACCTGAAACCTATTTCAGCATTTCATAAATCATACCTGAAGTCTCAAAGGTCTGTTTGTCGGTACCCAAGATTGGAATACCTTCGTCGATGGCGGCCTCAAGAGTATCGTCTTCAGGCTTGTTGCCCTTTACCAGCACGATGGCGGCCAGCTCTTTCAGCGAGGCGATAGCCATCACGTTTTTGTGGGTTTGCAGGGTAACCCAAACATCGCCTTCCTTAGCAAAGCCCATCACGTCGCTCAGCAGGTCGGAGACGTATCCGCCTTTGATTTCTCTGTCCAAATTGTCGGCACCGCAAAAAACGGTGAGGTTCATCTTTTCTACTAAATCTTTAACTTTCATTATCCTAGGGTATTTATAATTGATTTCTACAAGGGTGTTTTTTATGCGTTGACAAAAATACAAAAAATCCCCATTCAATAAATAGGAAAAATGAGTTTATTACAAAAATATTGAAATGCACCGTGTTTGGAAAAAAATCACTATTTTTGCACCCCGAAAAGCACTTGTTTTATGGCAAAAGATGCAGTAATTATTATATCGGGAGGGATGGACTCAACCACCATGCTGTATGAGTTCAAGGACGAGATAGCGATGGCCATTACTTTTGACTATGGTTCCACGCAGAACGGTCGCGAACGGGTGTGCGCTGTTACACACTGCCAGCGATTGGGCATCAAACATATCATTGTCCCTCTGGAATTTATGCACCGGTACTTTAAGAGTACTTTACTGATGACAGCTGACGATATTCCTGAAGGCAATTATAATGACGAGAATATGAAATCGACGGTGGTGCCCTTCCGCAATGGCATCATGCTGGCTATTGCGGCAGGTATTGCCGAGAGCAATGGACTGAAAAGGGTGATGATAGCCAATCATGCCGGTGACCATACCATTTATCCCGACTGCCGCCCGGGTTTTGTCAACGCCATGTCGGAAGCGATGTCGGCGGGAACTTATGAGCACATTAAAGTATGGGCACCGTACACTTTTTTGAGCAAAAAAGAAATTGCTGAACATGGCAAAGCTATGGGGTTGGACTATACTGAGACCTATTCTTGCTACAAAGGTGGTGAGAAGCATTGCGGGAAATGCGGAACCTGCCGCGAGCGTATCCAAGCCTTAAAAGACGCTGGAATTGAAGATAAAACCGAATATGAATCATAATCAACTGGAAAAAAATGTACTACGTTAGAAAGACTTTGGAGATTTCCTCCTGCCATCAGCTGTATTTGGATTATGAAAGCAAATGTGAGAACCTGCACGGACACAACTGGAAAATCAATGTATATTGCCGTGCAAAAGAGTTGGACAGCAATGGGATGGTGTGTGATTTCTCTGAAATAAAGCGACTGATTCACGGAAAAATTGACCATCGGAATCTGAATGAGATTCTGGATTTTAACCCCACCGCCGAGAACCTGGCCCGCTGGATAGTGGATACTGTTCCTAACTGCTATCGTGCGGATGTATGGGAGTCGCGTGACAACAAGGCCTCGTACATTGCCGACGATGCCGTGCAGAATTTTGAATAACATTTCGCTTGAGGGAAGAAATTGATGATTACCAATTACACTTATAAAATCAACGAGATATTCTTTTCCTTACAAGGTGAGGGGTTTCACAGCGGAACCCCTGCGGTGTTTGTTCGCTTCAGCGGTTGCAACCTGCATTGTGTTTTTTGTGACACGCAACATCAGCGAGGGTTGATGATGTCATTGCAAGAAATTGTGGATGAGGTGAATAAATATCCGGAGGCACCTTTGTTAGTCTTGACTGGCGGCGAGCCATCGCTGTTTATTGACGAGACTTTTGTGGCTGCACTGAAGGCCGCCACGGGCAAGTTTGTAGCCATCGAAACCAATGGCACTTGTCCATTGCCCGCCAATTTGGATTGGGTGACCTTCTCTCCCAAAAACAACTTGGAAGGGGGTGATGAACAGCCTTGTATCTTAACCCAATGTGATGAGCTAAAAGTGGTGTATCTTGGACAGGAACTGGCTCAGTATGATGATATAACCGCCACTTATCGTTTCTTGCAACCCTGCTATTGCGAGGATGCTGTGCAGCGTAAAAAAAACACGCAAGCATGCTTGCAGGCGGTGCTTTCCCATCCCCAGTGGCGCCTGTCGTTACAGATTCACCGAGTTCTGAATATCAGGTAGTTGATGACTAATTTACACATTAGTATATTAGCGCATTAGCACATTAAATTTTTTTTGTATCTTTGCAAGAATTTAAATGATGAGATTTTATCTCATCATAGTATTGTAGAATTCTATATAATAGATATTTATGGATAATTTTATTGTTTCAGCCCGTAAATACCGACCGACGACTTTCAACTCCGTGGTGGGTCAAGAGCATATCACTTCCACATTGAAGAACGCTATCAAGACAGGACAGATTGCCCAGTCGTTCTTGTTTTGTGGACCCCGTGGGGTAGGTAAGACCACTTGCGCCCGTATTTTCGCCAAAGCTTTGAACTGCCAGCATCTGACTGCCGATTATGAGCCATGTAACGAATGCGACTCATGTAAGGCATACAACGAGTCGGCCTCTTTCAATGTGTATGAGCTGGATGCCGCCTCCAACAACTCGGTGGATGATATCCGCTCGCTGGTTGAGCAGGTGCGTATCGCTCCACAGGGTGCCAAATACAAGGTGTATGTAATCGATGAGGTTCACATGCTGTCGTCAGCGGCTTTCAATGCCTTCCTGAAAACATTGGAAGAGCCGCCTGCCTACGCCAAGTTTATTTTGGCAACGACTGAGAAGCATAAGATTATCCCCACCATCCTGTCGAGATGCCAGGTGTATGATTTCAAGCGTATCAACGACAATGATATTATCCGTCATTTGCAGTATGTGGCTAAGAGCGAGAATGTGGAAGCCGAGGAGGAAGCCCTGCGGGTGATTGCTGCTAAAGCTGATGGTGCTCTTCGTGATGCGCTGTCCATCTTCGACCAGATAGTAAGCTTTTCGGGTGGACATATTACCTATCAGCAGACCACCGAGAACCTGAATGTGTTGGATGTCAACAACTACTTTAAGATGGTGAACTATTTGCTGAGCGACGACGTGTCGGCAGCTCTGTTGCTTTTCGACGAGATTCTGTCCAACGGTTTCGAAGCCCAGCATTTCATTTCCGGCTTAGCTAAGCATTTCAGAAATCTGCTGGTGGCCCAGAATCCTTCCACCGTGCGTTTGATGGAAGCCTCTGACAGCATCAAGCAACAATATGCCGCTCAAGCCCAGAATATTGATAAAACCTTGTTGCTGCGAGCCCTTGAACTCTCCAATGAGTGTGATTTCAACTACAAGTCATCCAACAACAAGCGTTTGTCGGTGGAGTTGTGTCTGATGAAAATCAATGCCAACCATGTGTTCATGAAGAACCGGGCGGCGACTAAAGTCAGGCAATCACGGGAGTGATTCATCCGAGCAAAGCGCGGCGACAGCTGTTCAAGGAACATACTCAACCGCACCCCGCCAGTCCAGTCAGGCTTTTGTACCCCCAGTGACTGTGCCCGTTAAGAAGACCACCAAAATCAGCGACTTGATAAAAGACCCCGAACCCAGTGAAGTAACTACAAAAGAAGAAGCTGAGGTAACTGTAGTCCCTCCAGCCACAGAATCAGAACCTGTTGTTGAAGAACCAGCCCAAGAGACGGTCAGCCCATCGGAGGGTGAACTTGTGGCAGACGACAAGTTTGCCGAGAGTTGGAAAACGATGTTTGAACTGCTTTTCCGTGAGATTGCCACCATCTATTATCCTCTAAAGGATGTTGTACCCTCCATTCAGCATAACATCATTCTGGTGAAGGTGAAGAATGAGATGATGAAAGATAATTTCGAGTCGCGGGTTCGCTTGGCTTTAGAGTACTTGCGAAACAACTATGACCCGAGGGTTGATGATATCAGCGTGGTGGTGGATGCCGATACAGAACCAGCCAAGAAAGTTATTTATGACACTCAGGACAAGATGAACGACTTGAAAAAAGAGAATCCCGATTTGCCTGAGTTTTTGAAAATATTGAATTTTACCGCTAAAGATATGTAATTATGAGAAAGAACTTTATCCTTTTATTATTATTTGTGCCTTTTATGCTTTTCGCACAAATTGACGCGATTGACGGAGTGAACCTCCAAAAAGCTATTCCCGATGGCCGAGTGGACAGTGTCTATCAGGGAATCAGCCTGCCTCAGGCATTTACGGGCGAGGATGTTATCATTGGCGTTACCGACTGGGGCTTTGATTACACTCATCCAGTGTTTTATGATATACAGAAAGAGAATTACCGTATTCTCAGAGCTTGGGACCAATATCGTAATGCAGGTCCGGCACCTGAGGGTTTTACATACGGTACGGAACTCGTAGGGCAGGAAGCGTTGTTGGCAGCACAGTGTGATACCTTCAATGTGTATGAATATGGTTATCATGGAACCCATGTGACCAGTATTGCGGCTGGTTCTGGAAAAAATGGTGGAACCTCATTCCGTGGTGTGGCTCCGGGTGCGAATATTATTTTATGTACTTTTTTGGTAAGCGAACAGGCTGTGATAGATGCCTTCCATTGGATGTATCAAGTGGCACAGCAGGAACAGAAACGTCTGGTTATCAATATGAGTTGGGGATTACACTATATGGGTTACATGGATGGTACAGGCCCTATTGCGGATGCGATGCAGGAATTATCTGACCTGGGGGTTGTGTTTGTGAGCAGTGCTGGTAATAATGGAGACGTGAAATTCCATGTGCATCAGGATTTTAATACCAACACGGATACTTTGAAATCAAAAATTGGATTTGCAGAGGGAGGTGAATCTTATAGATGGGGGCAGTCCATTACCATGACCAGCTCTCCCAACACTTCTTTCCGTTATGCCATTGCCGTGATGGATGGTAGCGGAACCGTGTTTGGTTATACACCGTTTTATGACACCCGTCGTGGAAACTTTAGTCTCGACACTACGGCAGAAGTATTGGGAATTCCGGTTGAATACAGAATAGAGAATGTGGAGGCTTCTGTTCCCAGTGAACTTCCTCATGTCCGACTGAGAGTAAAGAAATCAATTTATGGAGGTATAGAATTTGGTTTGGTGGTAGTGGCAGATGAGGGAGATTTCCATGCCTGGAATGTAATTGAGCTGACCAACGATGTAGGCAACTGGGGAGGACCGTTCACCTCGATAGGTGCCGGTTGGACTGCTGGTGATAAGGAATACGGTATCGGTGCTCCAGCCAATGTGCCTTGTGCTATTGCTGTGGCGGCTCATCAAGCAAGACAAAAAAACACTACAACAGGTGAGTTTACAGGCAATGGTAATATTGCCGGTTTCTCCAGTTGGGGTCCCGTGATTGGTAATCCCGACAAGCCTGATGTATGTGCTCCCGGACAGAATGTGATGGCAGCACTTTCCAGCTATACGAATAGTACCGATCATACTCCTACTAACACTTTTGTTTTTAATGGTCGGACGTATGGCTTCTGCAGTTTGTCAGGCACTTCTATGTCTTCTCCTTTTGTGGCCGGTGTGGTTGCTTTGATGTTGGAGGCCAATCCTTATTTGACTCCCGAACAGGTAAAGAACATTCTGAAAGAGACAGCTTATCATGACCAATATACGGAGTCGGGTCCTCAGTTGGCGGTTGGAGCAGGTAAGGTGGATGCCTATCAGGCTGTATTAAGAGCTCTACAGACTTCGGGGGTGGCCCAGCATTCGGTAAACGAAAGCCGTTGCCGTGTGTATCCCAATCCCATTGAAAACAGCGCGTTTGTGGTTATCGAAGGCGATGAAAGCAGCTATGATGTACAGTTGTATGATATGTCGGGCCGCTTAGTGCAATATCAGCAAATGACTTCTGGAGTCAATACGCTCGATATGCAGTCGTTTGCCCCTGGTTGCTACTTCTTGCGCATGAATGACGGGAAAACAGTATTGACCAAGAAAGTGATAAAAAAATAATATAGGGTAAATCATTAAATAAGTTCAGCACTAGACTCATGGAAAAACCTTACATACCTGATCCGGAACTCGAAAGAAAAATGATCGTGAGGAAATACCGCGATTTGCTCAGCTATATGTATGACAAAACGACGGTAGAACAGAGAAAACTTATCCGTAAGGCCTTTGCATTGGCTGTTCATGCGCATAAGGATATGCGTCGCCGTAGCGGCGAACCCTACATCTATCATCCGATAGCGGTGGCCAAGATTGTTACCCAGGAGATTAACCTGGGAACCACCTCATTGGTGTGTGCCTTGTTGCATGATGTGGTGGAGGATACGGATTACACCCTGGAGGATATGAAGGAGATTTTTGGCGAGAAAGTGGCCAAAATCATCGATGGACTGACTAAAATCGAAGACCTGGTCATCGATAGCAATGTGTCTATACAGGCTGAGAACTTCAGGAAAATCTTCCTTTCCATGTCTGAGGACGTTCGTGTGATTCTGATTAAGTTGGCCGACCGTCTGCATAACATGCGTACTCTGGGCTCTATGCCTCCTGAAAAGCAATGGAAGATAGCCTCCGAAACCTCCTATTTCTATGTTCCTATCGCTCATCGTTTGGGTTTGTATGCCATCAAGAGCGAGTTGGAGGATTTTGCCATGCAGTATACTGATCCTGTGACCTATCGCTTTATTGCCAATAAACTGAAGCATACAGAAGCCGACCGTCAGAATTTGATTTCAGATTTTGTGAAGCCCATTCAGGAAAAACTGGCAGCTGAGGGTATCGTGGCCGAGATGTCCAGTCGTACAAAGTCGGTTTATTCCATCTATCAGAAAATGAAGCGCAAGAATATCAACTTTGAAGATATCTACGATATTTTTGCGGTTCGTTTTGTGTTTGATTCAGATCCGAAGGATGAAATCCGTACTTGTTGGGCCATCTATGCTATTGTGACCAGCTTGTATGAGACGAATCCTGAAAGGGAAAGAAATTTCCTGGCTCATCCCAAACCCAATGGCTATCAGTCGCTACATGTGACTGCGATGAGCAAGGCTGGCAAGTGGGTGGAGGTGCAGATACGCTCGCGTCGTATGGACGAGATTGCAGAGAAGGGTTTTGCCGCTCATTATAAATATAAGGAAGAGAACAGAACCCCCGACGAATATGACAACAGGGTGGAAGAGTGGTTGATGAAAATCAGGGAGGTGCTGAACAGCGACAAGACTGATGCCATCGACTTCTTGAATGAAATCAAACTCAATCTCGACCTGAAGGAAGTGTTTATCTTTACCCCGAAAGGAGATATGAAACAATTGCCTGCAGGATCAACGGTGTTGGATTTGGCTTACGACCTGCATACAAAATTGGGAGACCAATGTATTGGGGCAAAGGTTAACTTTAATATTGTTCCGATTAATTATGTGTTGAAGAATGGAGACCAGGTAGAGATTATCACCTCCAAGAAGCAATTTCCCAAAACTGAGTGGTTTGATTTTGTGAAGACCTCACGTGCGCGAGAATGTATCAAGGATGCCATTCGTCTGGAACAGAAAAAGTATACAAATAAGGGTATGTCGATACTGAGACGTTACTTCACTCACATGGGCTTGGAATTCACCCCGCAGAATATAGGTCGTGTACAGGCTGAGACGGGTATCAAGTCTCCTATTGAATTTTGGGACTATGTTTCTCAAAACAAATTGTCTGAAGATCGTGTGCGGAAGATGTTCTCCAATGAGAAAAATAGCGAATTGGAAGAATTTCAGAAGAAGGTTACTGACGAGATTACCAATAAGCCACTGAGCCAGTTGATAGAAGAGGAGTTGACGGCCCATCCTTCGATGTTTATGCTGGACGACACATCCGAGAATATCCGTTATAAACTGTCGCCCTGCTGTAACCCTATCCCTGGGGATAATGTGGTGGGATTTCAAATGCCCAATAATGAAATTGTCATCCATCAGACTAAATGTCCGAAGGCCATCGAGCAAATGTCGAAATTTGGCAACCGTATCATTAAGACTAAATGGAGAAAGGAACAGAACCTGGCCTTCCTGTCGGGTTTGCGTTTGACGGGCTTCGACAAGAAAGGAATGTTAAAGGATATAATTAATATAGTAACATCCCAGTTGGATTTGAATATCCGTTCCCTGAATATCGAGACAAGGGATAATGTGTTTACTGGAACTTTGATGCTCTATATTGAAAATGTACATGCTTTAAATGAGTTGATTGCTAAACTCAAAAAAATATCCAATTTGGAGAAAATTGAGCGTATAGGTTACGATTTTGAATGATAAAATGAAAATGCATTTTTTTGAAAAAAGTAATTTGCGAGTTCTTTAACATTTTTAAATACTTGTAGTGCAACGGATTGAGGCGAAGAATTTAGTGTTAAAAATTCTTAATTGTCGAATCAAAAAAATGTGGTATATTTGCAACCAAATTAAAAAGTAGATAACTATGGCAGAAATTATTGACAAAGTACAAGCTATTATCGCAGAAAAATTAAGTGTTGATGCAGCCGAGGTTACCCCGGATAAAAGCTTCACCAATGATTTAGGTGCTGACTCATTAGACACTGTTGAGTTAATTATGGAATTTGAAAAAGAATTTGGTATTCAGATTCCTGACGAGGAAGCAGAGAAGATTGCAACCGTTGGAGATGCAATTAAATACATTGAAAATACTCTCAACAAGTAATTTTCACTTCCCCACTTCTCTTTTATGAATTTAAAAAGAGTAGTTGTTACCGGTATCGGCGCACTTACACCTATTGGAAATAATGTTCCCGCGTTTTGGGACAATTTGCTGAAAGGTGTGAGTGGAGCCGCACCGATAACTTATTTTAATACTGAGCATTTTAAGACCAAATTCGCATGTGAGGTTAAAAACTTCAGTGCGCTTGATTTTATAGAAAGTAAGACGGCCCGCAGGATGGACCCCGTGTCGCAGTTTGCTGTGGTGGCCACACAAGAGGCTTTGCACGATAGTGGCTTAGACCTGTCCCAGGAAAACCAGCAGCGCATAGGAGTGGTTGTTGGCTCCGCTATCGGTGGTTTACAGGCTCTTCATGAAGCATTTTATACGCTTGCCGAGAATGACGGGGTGCCCCGTTTCAATCCGTTTCTCCTTCCCAAGGTGCTGATGGATTCCGTATCGGGAAACATGGCGCTATATTTTGATTTCCAGGGACCGAATTACATGACGTCTTCGGCATGTGCCTCTGGGGGCAATGCTATTGTTGACGCATACAATTTTATCCGCATGGGTCGCTGTGAAATCATGGTTGCCGGAGGTGCGGAGGCTTGTATCACCCAGCTGACAGTGGGCGGCTTCGATGCCATGCGTGCTTTGTCCACCCGCAATGATGAGCCGCAGCGCGCTTCTCGTCCTTTTGATGTAGATAGAGATGGTTTTGTGATGGGCGAAGGTGCTGCAATGCTGATTCTGGAGGATCTGGATCATGCATTGGCTCGTGGTGCCCATATCTACGCTGAGATGGTGGGTGGCGGCTTGAGTTGCGACGCTTACCATATCACGGCTCCTCGGCCTGATGGCGCTGGCGCGGCCATGTCGATGCGCCTCGCATTGGAAGAGGCTGGCTTACAGCCCCGCGAGGTGGACTATATCAATGCCCATGGCACTTCTACCAAGATGGGCGATATTTCGGAATGCAACGCTGTTGCGGATGTTTTTGGTGACCATGCTAACGAGCTGTTGATAAGTTCGACGAAATCCATGACAGGTCACATGCTGGGAGCAGCTCCCGCCATCGAGAGTATTGCTTCAATTTTGGCCATGAACAAAGGAATAGCACCTCCAACCATCAATCTTGATCATAAGGATCCGGCTTTGCCTGATTGGAATTTCTGTGCACATCAACCTGTTAAACGTGATATTCGTGTGGCACTATCCAATTCTTTTGGTTTCGGCGGCCATAATCTCACATTGCTCTATAAAAAATATGAATAGCGATGGCTTTTCTGAAGAGAGATCCTGTTACCAGTCAAATCAAATCTTTCATTAAAAATGTCTTCGGGTTTACCCCCCGTCATCTTGACATTTATAAGATTGCCTTAGTACATAGGTCATTGTCGAAGAGTGATGCTGTGGCGGGCCGACTGAATAACGAGCGTCTTGAATATTTGGGAGATGCCATATTGGGGGCTATAACGGCAGATTTTCTTTTTCGTAAGTATCCACTTCTTTCAGAAGGCAAGCTGACGGAAATGCGCTCGAAGATTGTGTGTCGCGCTAATTTGAATGCGTTGTCACGCAAAATAGGCTTGGATAAGCAGGTTGTCATTGATTCTCATGTTCACGCGAAATCGGTGAACGGAGATGCTTTTGAGGCTGTTATGGGTGCCATTTATCTGGATCTGGGCTATGAAAAAACCAAGAAAGTTTTCATTCAACGTATTTTGATGACCCAGTTGGATTTGGAAGCTTTGTTTGCGGAGGAAAAGAACTTCAAAAGCAAAGCACTTTCGTGGGCACAAAAGCGTCATTTGCAGTTGACCTTCTCTCATGAGGAGATAGACAATCATCCCAACAAATTATATAAGGCTATGCTGCTCATTGATGGTGAGCAGAAGTCGGAAGGCTTGGGCTATACCATCAAACAGGCCGAACAGGCGGCGGCAGAACAGTTCATTGCTGGCATTGCAGAATCTGACTGCTAGTGCCGATACGATAACCTTCACTCTTAAATAAGATAGTACCGTTTTTGTCAGCAAAGATGACAAGCGGGAAGTTGTTGTTGAAAGTAGACCGGGTGTGTGTGACAATATTATTTAGCCATTGATTGCCCTCATCTTCCACCAGGATACTCTGTAAAGGAAGTCTCCATGCATCGAAGTTGAAGTCAGGCGCATTCTTGTCGCTAGGCACGACAAAGATGATGTTGTATGCGTGTTGCTCAAATTCACGCGTGTGAGAGGCAATGTCTTTCAGCAGATGTTTGCTGGGCTCTCGACTGGGGTCGATGAAGCAAAGCAGGATGGGTTGCTGCCCTTTGGTAAGTGATTTGACTGTTCTCCCGTCCTGTGATGGCAGCTTGAATTGCAGGTCGATTTGCCCTAAATCTGTGATTCTTTCCTCCAAACTTCTAATATTTAATTGAAGCTTAGTAGTTTTACCTGGAGCGATGTTGAAGAACTCAATGCGGGATAATGCGGTGCCGTCGGTGTATCGATTACCTGTGGAGAGCATATAATAGCCACGCTCGAGCTCTAAGGTGATGGGAAAAGTACTCACACGTGGGTCGTCTTCATAGTCAAAGGTGACAAAATCACCGTTTTCGTATTTGGCGATGGTGAAGTTGGTCCAATAGACAGGTTGCAAGCTTTGTTTTTTGTCGTATTCAATGACCAAGGTGCCGGTAGGAATGTCTTTTTTCTCCTCTTCAAAGCTGATAAGGTTCCATTGTTGATTGTTATAGGCGAAAATTTGTCCGGTGGCATTATCCATGTATGCCGGAATGTTCAATGCGCGACAGGCGGCCACAAAAAAGATGTCGCGAGAGTGAGCGTCGGCCCATTTCAGTTCGTAAACACCTTGGGGAGATATGGGGCAGTTGAAGTAGTTGGCTTCGTTGTCAATTTGGATATGAGTGTTAATCCAGTGTTTGATACTGTTAGGGGTGGCATTGGCTCCCAAAGATTTGGAGAGTTCCTCTTTTAGGAAGTGTCTCCAAGGCCTCAGTCCTTCATTGGAGATACGGGGAGAGATAATGCCTTTGATGTATATGTATAGTGAATAGCCTGAAGGCTTGTCGCCATAGGTGGTGATATGGTCTTCAAGTGTCTCTTTGACAAAATCTCTTAAATCTTTGTCGGACAATGAGCTTAGAAATTCGAATAGATGCAAGTTTCTGTTTTTGCTTTGATGGAGATTCAGAAAATCAATCAGCTCTGCATAGTTGCCTTCGCTTTTCTTGAGAAATAGTCCGATTTGTTCGGTGGTGAGATTTTCGTTGACCACATTGGCGGCATCACTTTCCGTCTTGAAGGTGCTCATATATGCGTTGCGAAGCGAATCCTCGTATTGCAGCCTTTGGGTATTACGTTCGCTTTTGGCTTTGTCAGCTTTGGTGACGTTGCTACTTCCGGAGGGAGGAATCATGGTATATTGCTCTATATAGCACTCGCTGGGTAGCCGGTCGATGGAGATGACAAGGGTGTCTTGTCGGCGAACATCAAACTGGCCATAGTTGTAATGGTAGCCATCGGTGGCCCATATCAGCAGGTCGCCGAGACCGGTGGTTAGCTGTGCTATTCCATTTTGGTCGGTGGTTTGGGTGGCTATAGGATAGTATTCAGAATAGTTGTAGAGTTTGAATTTTACGGTGGCACCTGCCACATTGTGATAGTCGTGGTCTACTACTTTTACCGTGATTTTCTTGGTGTCGGCATAATTGCCAAGCATGTTGATTCGGGAGAACAGGTTGGTGTTGTGGGTCACTTCTTCATCCCCTTTATATTTGCCGAAAGCGTTTGAATGCACCATCATGGTACGGGTGGAGGGGATGGCAAACCAGCCCATGTTCAGTTCGGGGTCGGGTTCACAGGCTCCGAGGAAGTACCATTGGCCGTCAACCCATACTTCCACCCATGCATGGTTGTCGTCGGTATGTGCCCAGCGAGGGGTGTAGCATTGGCGGGCGGGGATGCCCACAGCCCGAAGGGCGGTGACTGTAAAGGTGGACTCTTCACCGCAGCGGCCCAAAGCGGTGCGTACGGTGGCGAGTGGGGCAGAGGTGCGGCTGTCAGAAGGACGATAGGCCACCTTCTCGTGGCACCAGTGGTTTACCTCCAATGCTGCATCATACATGGTCAGATTCTCCACGCGGGGTTTCAATTCGTTGAAGAATACCTGACGGGCGCTGTCCAGGTTCTCGTTGTTGACACGATACACTAGCACAAAGTGGCGGAAGATGTCCTCGGGGATGGAGGCTCCCCAGCTAAAAGTCTCGCGGGCTTTAAGGGCCGTGCGTACTTGTTGCAGGAAAAACTCACCGTCGTAATCTGCCAAATCGCTCAGAGGCATATAGGCATATAGAAATTCAAGCGCTTCTTTTTCTTCGCGTGTCAGCGATTGTTTGAATACGTCAAACAGGGCGTCATTACGGCCTTGGGCCAGCTCTTTACGCTGTTTGAAATCTTGATGCACCTGCCGGCGATATTCTTTGTCGTTGATAAAATGCTTGCCACATGAAATGAGCAAAAGGGATAAAATAATGCAATAGAGGATTTTTTTTATCATAAATAGGTGTTTTTCTGAACTGTTTGTGTGTCTTTTAGACTGCTCTGCAAAAATACAACAATTATTTTATATCTGTCTGTGTATATTTCGAGAAAAATATGTAAATTTGCAAATTCTAATGTATTGGTATGAAAAGGAAACTTTTTGCTCTCATTTTGATGGTCTGTGTGTGTGCTGGATTGTATGCGCAAGATAGTCAGGATACGCTTTCCCAAAAGAAAAACAAGAAGGGAAAAGATAAGGTAGAGAAGGTCTTCAATCCTTATGGAGATGATAAGGTTGAGATTGTGAGAGACCGTCTGAATATTGACGTCTATCATTCATTTTGGATGGGTATGCCTCAGGAAGTCAAGCACATGAAGTTCGATCCGGGCTTCTCGGTGTCTGCATTGTGGGACTTCAAACTGCCGAACAATAGTCCTGTTTCTTTCGGTGTGGGTTTGGGGTTTTCCTATTTTTCCCAGTTTACCAACGCCTTGCTGAAAATCAGCGATGGGTGGGTAATGAAATACTATGTTATCGACAGCGGCATCAAATACAAATTGAATCGAATCAACTACATGAATTGCAATTTGCCGATAGAATTCAGATACCGTCACCATAAAAGTGGTTTCAAATTTTCTATCGGTGTGCGTGTGGGACTGATTGCCGAGGTGTCGCAAAACTATAAGGGATCCGATCCTGAAGGTGGTTCTATGGACAGGCATTATAAGAGTCGTGAGATATACAATACGCAGAATATCAGCGTGGAAGCTTATACCCGTATAGGCTGGAAGGCCTTTGCAGTATTCTACGGAGTGCATATCAACAAAATCTTCAACAACGGCAAAGGACCTGCCGAATTCCCCATGTCGCTGGGTTTCTCTATTAGCCTATTTTAAGTTTTTTTAAGCGTATTCAATTTTATTTATCGATATTGATTTAACTAATTTTAAGTCTGTTATGTCAACATATCTTTACAGTAATGTGAATAAGGTGACCACCAATATTTTGCAGCGCATGCGCAATGAGGGGGAGAAGATAGCGATGCTTACCGCTTACGATTATTCTACGGCCAAGTTGTTGGATATGGCCAAGATAGATGTGATTTTGGTGGGTGATTCCGCCGCTAATGTGATGGCGGGTTATACTACTACACTGCCCATCACCTTGGACAATATGATTTACCATGCTTCCTCGGTAGTGAGGGCTGTGAGCCGTGCTTTGGTGGTGGTTGATATGCCTTTTGGTACCTATCAGGGCAACTCAAAAGAGGCGCTTCATTCGGCTATCCGTATTATGAAAGAATCGGGCGCTGATGCGGTGAAGATGGAAGGTGGTGTGGAGATTGCTGACTCTATCGACCGTATTCTTTCGGCGGGTATTCCGGTGATGGGACATCTTGGACTCACTCCTCAGTCAATCAACAAGTTTGGTACCTATACCGTGCGCGCTACTGAAGAGAAAGAGGCTGAAAAACTGATTGCTGACGCCAAGGTGTTGGAAGAACATGGTTGCTTTGCCATTGTGCTGGAAAAGATCCCCGCTGATTTGGCCAAGCGTGTCACCGAGTCTGTTTCCATCCCTACTATTGGTATTGGGGCAGGGTCTGCCACCTCGGGTCAGGTGCTGGTGTTCCATGATATGATGGGCATAACCCAGCAGTTCTCACCGCGCTTTTTGCGTCGTTACCATTCATTGAGCGAAGAAATCATTAACGCCGTTTCTCATTATATCAGTGACGTAAAAGCTGTGGATTTTCCGAATGAAAAAGAACAGTATTAATGAGCGTATCCTGTACGAGGACAATCATCTGATTATTGTCAACAAACTGCCGGGGGAGATTGTACAAGGTGATAAAACCGGTGATTTCCCTTTGGTGGAGGAGGTGCGCGAATATATCAAGGAAAAATACAACAAACCCGGCAATGTTTTCTGTGGCCTGGTCCATCGTATCGACCGTCCGGTAGGCGGAGCCGTGATTTTCGCCAAAACCTCGAAGGCGCTTGCCCGGATGAACGAGATGGTGAAGAACCGCCTCATTCGTAAGATTTATTGGGTGTTGGTGGAAGGCTGTCCTGAACGTGAGCAGGATACCTTGACTCATTACTTGCGCAAAAACGAGAAGTTGAATAAGAGTTTTTGTGTGGATGAGCAGACCGAAGATGCCCGTAAGGCCGTTCTCTCTTATCGTATGATTGAAAAATACGACCGCTACTCGCTATTGGAGGTGGAGTTGCATACTGGCCGTCATCATCAGATACGGGCCCAGCTGGCCGCTATAGGACATTGCATCAAGGGTGACTTGAAATACGGAGCCAAACGTTCTAATCCCGACGGGTCTATCAGCTTGCAGGCTCACCGTCTGATATTTGAACATCCGGTTTCACATCTGATGATGGATGTAACAGCGGATGATCTGACTAAACCGAAATTGTCTGTATGACCATAGATGAATTGATTCGGGCTTTTTGTCCGCAAGAGAAGCAGCGGATTAAAGAGGCTTTCCTTCATGCCGATGAGAGGAACAACATCGCTTTGTGTGGCTTGAATGAAACATCGCTGGCCTTGCTGACGGCTTCTTTTTTCGACCATATAAAGCAGCACCAGCTGTTTGTTTTCCCTGAACGTGAATCGGCTGCTTTCTTCTATCATGATTTGGAGTTTATGCTTCATGATCAGGAGAAACCGTTGCAAGAGAAAAAGATACATTACTTTCCGGCTTCTTACCGAAGGGCTTCCAAATATGAGGAGGTCGACAATGCTAATGTGAAGTTGCGCTCAGAGATTATTAATAAGCTGACGCAGGATGACGGGCATTATATTATAGTATCCTATCCCGAGGCTATTGCCGAGAAAATACTGTCTAAGAAGTATATCAAAAGTAATTCGTTTACCATTACCCAAGGCGAGGTGCTTCCAGTGGACACTTTCCTCGATTTCCTGTTCGAGTATGGCTACAAACAAGAGGAGTTTGTTTTCGAGCCGGGGCAGTTTGCCTGGCGTGGTGGTATTTTCGATGTGTTTTCTTATTCCGAAGAGTATCCTTACCGTATTGAGTTGGCTGGCGAGCAGGTGGATTCCATCCGCCAGTTCGACACCAATACGCAGTTGTCTGTAAAAGAGGTAAGCAAGTTGCATATTATGCCCTATCTTTCTTCGGTGGAGACGGTGGAGCAGAGGGTGCCTTTGATGGAGTTTTTGGGAAAGGATACGGTTTGTTGGCTGAAAAATATACGCGACATCCGTAGCCAGCTGAATGTCAATTTCCATAAGATGGAGGAGGAGTTTGTGGCTGACGACGGGAAGACTTCGGTGCTGAATCCTGCTGATTTTTATATCGATGGAGACTGCTTTTGCGAGGAATTAAGCCGATACAGTTGTGCTGAGATTAATTCCAATACCATAGAGCATCCCACGCTGGCTATCGATTTTGAGATTAGGCCGCAAAGCTCTTTCGGCAAGAATTTCGATTTGTTGCTGGCCGAGTGGATTGATAACCTGGAGCATGGATACCAGACCCTTTTCTTGTCGGAAAACGAGAACCAGCTGGGGCGTGTGGAGATGGTGATGCACGAGCTGCTCGACAAGTATAATGCGGCTAAGAAAACAGAATATACCATTGGTCAGCTCTATACTCCCTGTCCTTTCGTGTTGCACGAGGGGTTTACCGATGCCCGTTCGGGACTGTGTGTTTATACCGACCATCAGTTTTTTGAGAAGTATCATCGCTTCTCGATACGCGACCGCTATAAGAAGAGCGAGCAGTTTACGCTGAAGGAAATCTATGACCTGCAGCCGGGCGATTATGTGGTGCATATCGACCACGGTATCGGCATTTACGAGGGCTTGCAGAAGATGGATGTGAACGGCAAGGAGCAGGAGGTGATAAAACTGTCGTACAAGGATGGTGATTTGCTCTATATCAGCATCCATTCGCTACACAAAATCAGCAAGTATGTGGGTAAGGACGGTATGCCGCCCAAACTCCATCGTTTGGGTTCTGGCACTTGGGACCGTGTGAAAGAGCGTACCAAGAAGCGGGTGAAGGATTTGGCTATCGACCTGATTCAGCTCTACGCCAAACGAAAGGCGAAAGACGGCTTTGCCTATTCGCCCGACAGCTATTTGCAGAACGAGCTGGAGGCTTCATTTATTTATGAGGACACCCCCGATCAGGTGAAGTCGCTAAACGAGGTGAAAAACGATATGGAAAGCAGTCATCCCATGGACCGCTTGATATGTGGGGATGTGGGCTTTGGCAAGACTGAGATCGCTATCCGTGCGGCCTTCAAGGCGGTGGCCGACAGCAAACAGGTGGCGGTGTTGGTGCCGACCACGGTGCTGGCGCTGCAGCATTACACCACCTTCTCTGAGCGTTTGTCCAACATGCCTTGCAAGGTAGAGTATGTCAACCGTTTCAAGAGTGCCAAGCAGATTAGGGAGACTTTGAAAAAACTGAAAGAGGGCAGTATCGACATCATTATCGGTACGCACCGCTTGCTGAGCAAGGATGTGGAATTCAAGGATTTGGGTTTGCTGATTATTGATGAGGAACAGAAATTCGGAGTGGCTGCCAAAGAGAAGCTGCGTGAGATAAAATACGACGTAGACACGCTGACCATGTCGGCTACCCCTATCCCGCGAACCTTGCAGTTCTCGTTGATGGGAGCACGCGACATATCGGTTATCACCACCCCTCCGCCCAACCGTTATCCCATACAGACCGAGGTTCATCTCTTTGATGAGGAGCTGATCAGGGATGCCGTTTCCTACGAGATCAGTAGAGGCGGACAGGTTTTCTTTGTCCACAACAAGATTCAGAATATTTATGAGGTGGCAGGTTTGGTGCAGCGTTTGGTGCCTGACGCCCGCATTGCGGTGGGGCATGGGCAGATGGATGGCGCCCAGTTGGAGGAGATTATGCTGAAGTTTCTGGCGGGCGACTATGACGTGCTGGTATCCACCACCATTGTGGAGTCGGGCTTGGATGTGACCAATGCCAACACCATGATTATCAACGATGCCCAAAATTTTGCCCTCAATGTGCTGCATCAGCTGAGGGGCAGGGTGGGGCGTAACAATAAAAAGGCGTTCTGCTACATGTTGGTGCGCTCGTTCGAGGAACTGAACGAGCAGGCCCGCAAGCGCCTGCAGGCTATCGAGGATTTTTCGGATATAGGCAGCGGTCTGCAGATTGCCATGCGTGACTTGGACATCCGTGGTGCTGGCGATATCTTGGGGGCCGACCAGAGTGGCTTTATCAGCGAGATTGGTTTCGAGATGTATCAGAAGATTTTGAACGAGGCTATTCTCGAACTGCACGATGTGGACCACATGGAGGTGGAGATGGCCGACAACTCGGCTTTGTTGTTGCGTGACTGCCTCTTGGAGACCGATGTACGCGCCATGTTGCCCACCGACTATGTCAGCAGTGTGAGCGAAAGAATGAGCCTGTATAAAGAATTGCAGAATATGAAGACGGAGGAAGAGGTGGAAGCCTTCCGAAAGAAACTGGCCGATATGTTTGGTCCCGTGCCCGAGGAGGCACAAGAGCTGCTGCGCACCATCCCCCTTCGTCGCAAGGGTGCTGAGATGCACTTGGAGAAGATTTCGCTGAAAAACGACAAGCTGATGGCTTTCTTCGCCCCTTCTATCAATTCTCCTTTCTACGAGTCGGATATGTTTACCAGGGTGCTGGCTTTTATGCAAAAGAACCATCCCAAGGTGCAGATTCAAGAGCACAATCAGAAGGCGGTGCTTACCATTCATGGGGTCCCCACCGTGAAATCCGCCGTTCACTGGCTGAATCAGATCTGATTTATGGAGAATCAAAAGTGGTGAAAATTTCCACTGAAATACCTGTTTTCCCATTTGAATAAAATTGTATTTTTGCAGCGATAAAAAATATCGTTATGAAAAACAATACCAGACTGAGTGTCAATATTAACAAGATAGCCACGTTGCGAAATGCCCGTGGCGGCAACCTGCCCAACGTGGTGACGGCAGCCATTGATTGTGAGCGTTTTGGAGCACAGGGTATCACCGTGCACCCACGTCCCGATGAACGTCATATCCGTTATCAGGATGTGTATGACCTGAAAAAGGTGGTGACCACCGAGTTCAATATTGAGGGCTATCCCTGCGAAAAATTCATCAAATTGGTGCTGGATGTGAAGCCCACCCAGGTGACCTTGGTACCCGACCCACCCGAAGCGTTGACCTCTAATGCTGGCTGGGACACTATTACCAACGCTCATTTCTTGACCAAAATTATAGAGGACTTCCATCATGAGGGAATCCGTACCAGTATCTTTGTGGATGCCAACCCGGCTATGATTGCCGCCGCCAAGATGACTGGTACCGACCGCGTGGAGCTTTATACTGAAAGCTATGCGCGCAATTTCGGCGACGATCCCGAAGCAGCCATCCATGACTTTGTGGATGCTGCCAAGGAGGCCAAGAAACAAGGCATTGGCTTGAACGCCGGCCACGATTTGTCGCTGGCCAACTTGAAGTATTTCAACCGCAATATTCCGGGCCTTTTAGAGGTGTCCATCGGCCACGCCTTGATTTGCGATGCCCTTTACCTGGGCCTCGAAAAGACTATTAAGAGCTATCTGAGACAGCTGAAATAAAAATATAATTATCAATTGTCAATTATCAATTGTCAACTATGAAGCGGGCTTACGTTTTCCCCGGTCAGGGGGCACAATTCTCGGGAATGGGAAAAGACTTATACGAGAGATCCCAAGAGGCTGCCAAGCTGTTTGAGGCGGCCAATGATATGTTGGGTTTCCGTATTACCGACATTATGTTTGAAGGCACTGACGAGGAACTGAAACAGACCAAGGTGACCCAGCCGGCCATCTATATCCATTCGGTGGTGATGGCCAAGATGATGGAGGATTTCCAGCCCGACATGGTGGCTGGCCATTCATTGGGCGAGTTCTCGGCGTTGACCGCTGTGGGTGCGCTGTCGTTTGAGGACGGGCTGAGGCTGGTGTCCCAGCGTGCTATGGCCATGCAGAAAGCCTGCGAGTTGCAGCCTTCCACGATGGCGGCCATCGTAGGCGGTAGTACCGAGGATGTGGAAGAGGCCTGTGCCGCCGTGGAGGACGAGATTGTGGTGCCCGCCAATTTCAACAGTCCGGGGCAGATAGCCATCTCGGGTTCTATCCGTGGGGTGGAGCTGGCCTGTGCTGCGCTGAAGGAAAAGGTGAAGTTGATAGTGCCCCTCAAGGTGGGTGGCGCCTTCCATTCGCCGTTGATGGAACCTGCCAGGGTGGAACTGGCTGAGGCTATCAACCAAACCACTATCAATGCCCCGCTTTGTCCTATCTATCAGAATGTGGATGCCCAGCCACATACCGACCCCTTTGAAATCAAGTGCAATCTCATTGCGCAGCTCACTTCTCCCGTTTGCTGGACCCAGTCGGTGCAGCGCATGCTGGCCGACGGTGCCGAAGAATTCACCGAAGTCGGCCCCGGCAAGGTGCTCATGGGCCTGATTAAGCGGATTCGAAAAGGCTAAAATTGTCGCAAAAACTTCCAAATTTCGTGCATTTCGGAAAGGGTAGGAAAATGTGATGCTCAAAAAATGAGCGAGTTAGATAGTATTATTGCCGATGCAGAAAAGAAGTAGAAGGAATTGATGGGGAAGGGAAGAAGGGGTATATGTAAAAGTGATTGAAATACAGAATATTAAGTGTGTTTCTTACCGCATGCAAGAGCTTGGTTTTATTTTTGGCACGCTGGTTTTTTATTTTGTCATTTAAGAAATTAAAAACATTATTTTTTGTAAAATCAGCTGTTTTTTTTTTTTTTTTTTTGGGGTTTTTTTTTTTTTTTTTTCCAATAAAAAATTCTTATTTTTGGGGTGTTTTTTTTATTTTATTACTTTTATAAAAAAAATGAAATT
>Ga0265299_10000347_pt1 | contig 59373 bp, 63 predicted proteins | sample AusTroGonzalo_MG_4_FD_193485 | JGI IMG/M metagenome (GOLD analysis project Ga0265299, IMG submission 193485) | Bovine rumen microbial communities from tropical cattle in Woodstock, Queensland, Australia - Gonzalo_02 | ecosystem: Host-associated > Mammals > Digestive system > Stomach > Rumen ...
CCAGTCGCCGCAACTTGGTCCATAGTAAGCGCTTTGACCGTGGCGGCCGTTCCAACAGCCATAAACGCTGGCGTTTGAAAAGTCCCATGTGCGGTTTCAACCGCCCCACGACGTGCATTTCCATCAGTTGCAATCAAATTAAACTTTAACGACATAGTTCCATCCACCTTTCACTTAAAAACTTTTGCTGTAAAAATTCATCATACATACCCATACCACAAAAAACTTTCAATTCTCCACGTTTGTGTCCCGTATAATTGATAATAAAAGCTTTTACACCAAGTGGCACATCATAATCATCCAAAAATTTCATCAACCAAATTTCACAAAATTGTGATGATCTGCTTGACATTTCACCCGGTATTTTTCCAATCGCTTTACCACTAATCAATCTATAACTTTTGTCAGTCATCATTTTTGTTTCTATATATTTAATCTCTGTTTCATCAAAATATATACCCAAAAAACGAGCCAGACCAAATATAGTCCCAGCAAAACGATTATCTAAATCCTTTGCCAATTCCTTTGTAATATTCTGCTTTTTAATCATCGTTTGACTCTTTCTTAAACAACATACAACAAGTTATTCTGCTTTAAAATTATCTTTCCAAATCTGTTCCAAATCCGCATCAAAATTTGGTCCATGGGTAACAATGGACATCGGGCCATCAAATTTTCCACGTGTATATTTTTTGACATCTTCAGCAGTTACGGAATCTGACATTTCCCAATCTTTATATATATCGGTCAATACCCCATATTCGCCCCAATCCAACCACAATGCATCGCAACGCTTTGTATTTCGTTCAAGAAAATCTGCACGACCCAGTTTATTTTGATTTCTGTATTGTTTCAACTTTGCTTCACTTGGCAAATCGTCAGTATAAACCTTGTATGCAGTTTTTGCAATCAATGCCATCATATCCGCAACATGTTCTGGTGCTGTTTCTGTAGAAATAGCCTCTAAATCTGTTTTGCCATCACCGTACGCAACACCAACCCTGACCCCGTATGTTAACCCATTATCAGAACGTAGCACATCAAACAAACGTTCGCGTAAATATCGGTTAAATTTTCCAACACACATATTGTTATACTGATAAACCATATCGTTTGGCCATAACAAAGGGAACAATATCTCCAGAACTACATTTTTAGTGTCAGGCATATAATTGTGAATAACACGTGGGGTATATTTTAACGGTTTAACATTTGTTACATCATTTGATGGCAGAAAATTAAATAATTCTTCTAACCTTTTCAATAAATCAGCCTGATTATCTATTTTCCCAGAAATACATATCAAACAATTTTTCGCACTTATACGCCGTGCAACAAAATCCAATAAATCTTCACGCGTAAAACGTTTTATATTTTCAGGATTTCCCAATGTTACCCGACCGTTTGGGATATTCAACCCTAAAACTTCCTTGTTTGTAAAGGTCCAACGTTTTGCATCATTATTGGATAACGAGCGTCTTAATTCGTCCAACACGGGTCCACGTTCGTTTTCTAAAACATCCTTGTCGAATAAGGAATTCTTAATTCTGTCCGCCAAAAAATCCATCAACAACATCAAATTTTCCGAAATAATACGTCCAACAAAACGCAAATACTTTGGCGAAGTATATGCGTTTATATCACCACCATTATTTGCAATATAATCTTTTGCAATACGCGAAGTTGGAAAACGGGATGTTCCTTTACAAAACATATGTTCACAAAAATGTGTTATTCCATATTCATCTGGTTTTTCATCAAACCCACCCGTCCGAAAACAAATACAGACATCATCAGTCGCAACATCCATCGGATCTAAAATAACAGTCACACCATTTGATAATTTGTGCATTGTCGGTTGAAACTTCATTTTATTCCTCCATTCTTGAATAACAAACAACAATCACCATAACTAAAAAATCTGTATTTTTCGGCAACGGCATGCGCGTATGCTGATTTCATTTCGGTAAGTCCAGTAAACGCAGATACCAACATAAATAATGTGCTCTTGGGTAAATGAAAGTTAGTTAACAAAACATCAACCGCACGGAACTTGTAACCCGGTGTAATAAATATATCCGTTGTACTGCAAATTGGTGCGACACGCTTGCCGTTTTCCGCATTTCGTGCCGCACTTTCCAATGTGCGCATAGAAGTCGTTCCCACCGCAATTATCCGTTGTGCATTGTTTATTATTTCGGCTTGCTCTGGCGTGATACAACACCATTCGCTGTGCATTTTATGTTCGCTAAGGTTTTCAGTTTTAACTGGCATCCAAGTCCCAGCACCAACATGTAAAGTAATCTTTACAATTTTCGCACCACGTTTTTCTATTTCCGTCATAAGTTCATCGGTAAAGTGCAATCCCGCCGTTGGCGCGGCCATGGAACCCAACGGATCGGCATATACCGTTTGATATCGCGTTGAATCTTCAACTTCGGCTTCGCGTTTCATATATGGTGGCAAAGGCATTTTGCCCACACGTCCCAACACATCAAAAACATTTTCGCAATCAAACCGTAATAACAATCCGCTTTCATCATGCTTGTCAACAACGGTGATTTTTGTTCCGTCTTTCATGGTCAAAACGTCACCGATGTTCAACTTGTTAAATTTCTTGCAAAGCCCCCACCAATTCTTATCATCAACCGAAGTATGCAAAGTAATTTCATATCCACTTGCATCAAACCGTGCGGGAATCACGCGCGAATTATTAAACACAACCACATCACCCGAATGCAAATAATCAAGGAAGTCACGTATATGTTTATCGGTAATATCATTGTCTTTTACAACTAACATACGCGAAGCATCACGACGTTCAAGCGGATGCGATGCAATAAGTTCGGGGGGTAAATCGAAATCAAAATCAGATGTATGCAACATTATTTTACGTTACCAAACCTTTGTCTGTATTTATTATATCTTGCACGTTCACGACGAATACGAATTGTATCCATATTGTAATTCATATTTGTTATTCCGCCCCCCGTTTCTAAAACCATATTATTGCGGTAATCTTCATCCGACAAATAAGTAGAAACAGAAATCGTATCTCCATATTTAAGATGTTCAAAATATCCGTCCGCTTCCCTGGCATCATAAGAATAAAGCAATATTCTTTCTTTTCCGTCATCCACATCACGTATTAACACCGACCAATGATATTCATCGGGTTTATCATATCCCATAAAAACATTTTTATGTTCCGCTTGTTTACACCCAGTTAATCCAACTAACAAAGATAAACCTAATGCTTTAAAAAACGGACGAACTTTTAAATTTGCATTTTTTTTCATGCAATATACCCCTATTTCTTAAATTCCAAACCTTGATCGGTATAATTTTCCGCTGTTTCTTCCCAATTTGGTTCAACGCGCACAAACAAGTGCAAACGTGCGTTCACCCCCCATTGGTCTTGGATATCGTGACGTGCCGCCGTTCCTATTTGTTTTAATTGCGCGCCACCACGCCCAATAACAATCTTTTTATGCGCTTCGTTTTGGACAACAATTTTTTGATGTATATCCAAAACACCTTCGTCATCAACATCCACATGTTCGGTCACAACGTTTATGTGATACGGCAATTCTTGGTGAATAAACCGATAAACCTTTTCGCGCGTTAATTCCGCCAAATAAAGATTATCCGCCACATCAGTCGCATCGTGCGGTTCAAACAAATATGGTGATTCCGGCATAACCGCAGCAAGCGCCCCAAGCATACCTTCCACCCCATCGTTTTTCAATGCGGAAATCATAAATATTTCACCAAAATCGGCCAAAGATGTCAATTCCGCCGCAATCGGCAATAATTCGTTTTTCTTTACAGCATCGGTTTTATTCAATGCAACAAAAAGGTTTTTATGGTCACGAATTTTTTCCACAAGTCCGCGCACAGTATCGGTTATCCCCTTGGTAGCATCAAGTATCAACAAAACCGCATCCGCATCACTAATTGCGTCCATAGCGGCACCAACCATAGCCCTGTCCAAACGACGTCCCGGCTTAAAAACCCCCGGCGTATCAACAAAAACCAACTGACGTTCCCCAACCATTTTAATGGCGCGCAGATTGGTTCGTGTTGTTTGAACCTTGTGGGAAACGATGGAAACCTTGCGTCCCATAATTTGGTTTATCAAGGTACTTTTACCTGCATTTGTCGGGCCAATAATGGCAACAAATCCCGAATATGTCTTCATCATATTAGAAACCATAGCACACAATTTACAAAAGTGAATTAAAATGTTGCAATGGCGAAAAAACTATTTATAATTGATACGAAATATGGAGTTTGTCAAATGAAGATATTAAACAACAAAGAAATTTATTCATTGGTCACAAGACCTTTTGAACAATCTAATGTGGGATTAAACATAAAACCGTTTGATTTAAATTCGTTAAATTTCGAAAGTTACACTTTGCACGCGGGTTCACATATTGTGACCCATCACCAAAGAGGTAATCAAAGGAATACCCTTGATAAGAAAAACGGTTTATTGGTATCACCAAATCTTATTTATACCATAGAAATTCTTGAAAGAATCGAAACAAGAAATCTTACAACCTCTGTTTACGGCACAGGAATCACAAATTGCAGCCACATTGGTAAACAAGGCGATATTTTGGCGGTTCGCTTTTCCCCATTGGTGCCAATGTTTATTTACCTTGGCGACAACATCGGCGAAATCAAATTCATATTGATTGATGACCGTCAAAAAATTGATGTGAATGAACATTCCAAGGGAATCGTTGAAAAACTTGGTAATGCACCCCAAACACTCACAATTCCAAGCCGTATAAACGTTCCTGAACATGTACGTGAACGCTAATAACCAAGGGATTCACAATGACACCAAAACAAAAAAACAATATTGGTTTTTCAGAAACTTGGAATCTTCGTTTTATGCAAATTGCGAAACTTATTGCGCAATGGTCCAAAGACGAAAGCACCAAGGTCGGCTGTGTCGTTGTTGGTCCCGACCGTGAAATTCGTTCAACGGGCTATAACGGGTTCCCACGCGGCGTAAATGATGACATAGCATATCGTAAAATCAGACCACAAAAATATGATTTTACCGAACACGCTGAACGTAATGCGATATACAATGCGACATTGACCGAAACATCGCTTAAAAACTGCGTGGCTTATGTAACCCTACCCCCATGTGTTGAATGTGCACGAGGTATAATCCAAAGTGGTATCCGTGAAGTTATTTATTTGGATATGCCACACGACAAAGCACAAAAAATTCCGGGATGGCGTGATAAATTAGCCGTTTCTTTTGAAATGTTTGATGAAGCAAATGTGCGATACAAGGCATTGAATCCGGTTCAAAAACCGTTTACACAAAATGATATTAACAAAGCGTTAAAATTGTTTGATGACCCGAAACTTTACAAATTTGCTAACGACATGATTCGCATAAATGGTAAACAGTATCAATCTTTTATCTGTGTTGAAGAAATCAACGAATTGGTAAAAGAACTGGCATTAAACAATTCCGCCGACAATATCGCCGAAGAAACCGCGGATTATATTATAACCCGCAACCATGTTGTTTGTGCCTATAATTTGGGTAATGGGGTTATCGTCGCACGCGACAAGAAAATACTTACACCCGATTTTATGATGGACGAAAAGGCACAAATAATCGCGTTGCTGGACTTTCAAAAAACACTTACAAAATATGTTAACCGCAATGCCGCAACATTGGACGATTTAACCAATCGCATCGCAGAAGCCGATTTGGCTACATTGTACCAAATACTAAGCACTGAAAGTTTGCCAAAAATCAAGCAAGTTATAGACCAAAAAGTTAAAAGAACATTACAAAAAGTAAAGGGCCGTTAAAAAACAGCCCTTTTCTTTATCTGTACTTACTACCACAACTTTTAATACAAAAATACCCCATCTTTTGTGATGGGGTATGTTTTATCTTCTTCTTTTGTGTTCAGAAACATTTTGAACTTGACTTGGTGGTGAAGGCGGATTAAGAATCGCACCCCGCTCTTCCTGTAATTCAGCTTTTTTCCTAGTGTAATATCGCACTGCATCATCCGTAAATCCACTAACCGCCGAAAAACCTGCCCACACCGAAGTTGTACCGTCTAATCTTTTGGTCTTACTTACTTTTTCTATTGTTTCCAGCAATAATCTATATGCCGTTTTATAATATTCTAACTTTTCTTCATATTGAGCGGATGTAATCTCCCCCTTCCAGGCCTTTGATAATAAATCAGAAAAATCTTTAAATTTATGATGATTTGCTACTTTTACAAGCAAGTCATGTTTTGAAGCGGTCGGTTGCATTTTTAGCCCCATATATGGTGCAAGATACGTTTTTATGATCTGGGCTTCTTCTTCGGTAAACGACCCTTCTTGAACAAAGTTGTCCAACACCTTGATATAAAAATTAACAACATACTCCACGGAAAAGCCCGGCTTATCTAAATACCATCTACACTTTTCGTTTTTAAAAAATCTGCTTAACAATGTTGAATCATTTTGTATTTTGGCTTCTGTTACCCCATCAACGCCATCTTCCAGCTGTTTTTGAAATTTCTTATCAATTTCGTCAACAATATAACCGCCTGTTGGTATTTTCCAATCCATCTTTGAATATTTGTCCGTATAAAAATTTTTTGATATTATTTCCGATACTATTTTTTTTGTTTTTTCACGGTTATCAATCACACTATCAATTGTGGACAATTCTTTTTCTATTTCCGCCATACGTTCTATTTTTTCCTCGGGGGTCATTTTTGTGACACCATAATAATCCCAATATCTATCATCGACATAAGTTTCTTCATCTTCATTCGAAACTTCATCACGTGATTTGTTTCTTATTTCTTTTTTATCTATTTTTCTGTCTTCTACTTCTTGAGCAAAAACAGGGGTCGCGCTTTTTAGTGCAAGTGCCAATGTTGCCGCTTTTAACACATTTAAAACATTAGACATTTCTTCGTCCTCTTAGCTTATATTCACCCATAATTATACCACAAATCCATCAAATACGCGAATAAAAAAACAGCCGTCAAAAGACGACTGTTTCTAACTCTTTGTTTAAAGATTAAATACTATTCGCATTGACCCAACGACCGTTCTTTAACAAGCCCGGCATCAAGCCTTCGTTTGCACGAATTGTATCCAAAACGCTACGTGCTTTGGTCGCATCAAGGTTAACGATACGAACTTTAAACATATCACCTTCTTTAACAACCGTTGCGTCACCATATTTACGCATTTTTTGTGCCAAAGTGTTCGCACTGTCTTCTGCATAGAAAGCACCGCATTGAACACTGTAATCCCCCGAACTTACAACAACTGGCTGTTCAGTGGTGGTTTCCTCGACAACTGGTGCCGGCGCTTCTTCGGCAGCAACTTGTTCCTTGACCGCCAACGAAGCGTTTTTAACCGCTACGGATTGTTCAGGCAAAACTTGGATTTGGACCTTGGCTTGATTTACCAAACCAATACGCGCAGCCGCGGCTGCGGACAAGTCCATAATACGAGTATTTACAAATGGACCACGATTGTTGATACGAACGATTGTGGACAACCCATTTTCCAAATTGGTCACACGTGCAATTGTCGGCAAAGGCAATGTTTTACTTGTAGCAACCATTTGATTCATAGCATAAATTTCACCGTTACTGGTTTTAACACCATTCATTTCGGCCGGAATAATACCAGCAGTTCCAACTTGGCTGTATGTAAAATCTTCGGCAGGTACATATTGGACATCTTCAACCTTGTATGGATTACCGATATAATAGCGTGGTGCACCAGCCATCAAATAAGCATCATTCAAAGTTTGTTCTTCGGTCACGAGCGTTTCTTCGCCAATATTTTCGGAACCATAACCAGCAGTGCCGGGGTTCGTTGTATCGGCGCAACCTGCGACCAATGCGGTCAAAACCGCCAAGGAAATTAATTTCTTCATTAGGGACTCCTTACATTCTTACCCTATGATTGTATCACAGAAAAAAGACACTTTCAACTTTATTTACAATTTTTTATTTAAAATAAATGCGATAGGCAAATAAATCACGCCAAAACCAATAATCGCTAAACCCAAAGAAACAATTCCCGTAATTGGTACAAACCACAAAGCCACACCAAGTGCCGCCGCTAAAATACCAAAACAAATTGATGTACGTATTGTCCGACCATCAACCTTGACCAATCCACGTTTCCGACACACGCGTCCCAAAAGATAATTTTTAACATAACCACTTACAACCACACCGATTGGTATTGCTAAATACCCGACAAATTTGAACAAAGCCAAGTAAAGAACCGACGCAATCCCTAATGAAACCATACTTGTTTTAACTGGTGTTTTAACATCCTGACTTGCATAAAGTGTTTTGCTGTATATTTGGCTTACCAACATAGCGGGCAATACAAACACTTGTATCATAATAGCAAGTGCCACCGCATGCGTAGATTCCGCCGTCCATTCGCCATATTGGAACAAAAATCTTATTATCGGTTCAGCCAACACAAACAATCCAGCCACACAGGGTAAAATCAACATCAAAGATTGACGCAACGAAGAATTCTGTTGAATGTGGACACTTCGCATATTTTTTTCCGCAAGCGCATTTGATATAGACGACATTAAAACTGTTCCAACCGCAAGCCCAATAATCGCAAACGGCAATTGAATTATACGATCGGCATAATAAAGCCACGACACCGCACCACTTTGGAAACTCGCGACCAAGGTTCCTAAAATAATGGTTATCTGATAAAAGCCATTACCAACAATGCTTACCCCCAATCTTTTAAGCAATGTTTTTATTCCCGATGTCCAACGTGGAACGACCAATCGTAATCCAAAATGTTTACTGCGAATACGCGACCACAAAATCACACATTGTATAACCCCAGACACAACCACCGTCAACGCCATAATAAGCAACACATTATCATTTACCCCCATAAACGACACACCAAGCAATGCGCCTATTAACATAATATTCAACAATACGGGCATAAATGCCGCCAAAACAAATCTTGAAAACGCGTTCAATATTGCGGATAAAAACGCCGAACCACAAACAAATATGACATAGAAAAACATTATTCGCGAAATGAATACGGTAAGTTCCATCTTTCCCGGATCCGCCATAAACCCAGGCGCAAGTCCCCAAACAACCAACGGCATAAAGATTTCAAATAAAATCGTAATTCCAAGCAATGCCACCATCAGCCAAGAAAAGACATTCTTTGCAAAGCCGTCGTCCTTTTTTAAATCGGTGTACATCGGGATAAAAATCGCGGACAAGGCGCCCTCGCCCAACAGGTCGCGAAAAAGATTTGGCAATTTAAATGCCGCCAAAAAAATATCCGAAAGCCGTCCAGCACCCAAGACACGTGCGATAAGCATATCGCGAACGAATCCAAAAATACGACTTATGCCGGTCATTAACCCGACCCCGAAAATATGTTTGCCAAGTTTCATAGTTTAGATTATACTCACCATAAATAAATAAAATCAAGACAGGAATAAAAGGACATGAAAAAAATATTTTTGGGCGTTTTTTCGGCGTTTCTATTGGTTGGATGCGCATCTGAAAACGAAATAGCCCCCGTTCAACCATTGGCGGAAATTTATGATGAAGCATATGCGGAACTCCAAGACAAGGATTATGATAGCGCGGCGGAAAAATTCCTTAACGCTGAAAGTCAATACCCAACAAGTGAATGGGCACCAAATGCACTTGTGATGGCGGCTTATGCGCAATATTTGGATGATGATTTTGCCAACGCTATCTTGACAACCGACCGATTTATGCGTTTCCATCCTGGACACATGGATGTCCCATACGTTATGTATCTGCGCGGAATGTGTTATTATCGCCAGGTAAGTGACGTTCGTCGTGAACCGGGCATGTCCGTTTATGCGTTGCAACAATTTAACCAACTTGTTGACCGTTTTCCGAATTCAGAATATGCGAAAAACGCAAAGAACAAAATTATAATTTTGAAAAACTATATTGCGGGCAAGGTTATGTATTCTGCACGTAATGATATGCACAAACAAAATTGGACCAGCGCAATCAATGGTTTCCAATCTGTTATAACCGATGCCCAAGAAACCGCTATGACCCCCGAAGCATTATACCGCCTTACCGAAGCGTACAGCGCGATCGGATTACCCGAACAAGCCGATGGTTATGCGGAAATGTTGCGTGCAAACTTTCCCGACAATGAATGGACCAAGAAATTGGATGACAAATAATCATAAAAAAACCTTAACCGATGAAGACATCGCAAAAATGGTTGGCTTGGAATTCAAGCCGGACAATGCCGTCCGCAATCAAGTCCGCAGTGATTTACACCTTTCCACCCGCATTCCCAAACCCGTTGTTATCCCTGAACATACCACACTTGATTTGCACATGCATACAATTGAACAATCTTGGCATGAAATTTTGGAAGTTGCACTTTCCGGAACCAAATCTGCAACAATCATTACTGGTGCAAGCGGCATATTGAAAATAAAGTTTCAAGATTGGGTGCGTGACAGTGTACTCAGCCCACATATAGCATCATGCATTCCGCTAAACAATGGCAGTTTCGAAGTTAAATTTAAAAAATTACCGGCACTTTAATAAAAGTGTTGAACAAAAAATTTTTTTTCAATAGTATTCAAATATGAAAAAAGTCAAAACAGTTTACGACCACATTCGTAGCAATAACATCAAGACCGCAATTTTGGTTGCGATGTTCCCACTTATATTCATTTTGTTGGTATTCCTTTTTACGCGGATTGTCGCATCGGTTGATGATGCCATTTCAATAACTACCCAAGTCGCCGTCCCCACAATTGTGATTTGTTTGGTTTGGATGCTTATATCCTGGGCTTTTGGCGATTCAATGATGCTGAATATGGCGGGTGCAAGACAAATAGATGACACCGATTCCGAATACAAATATATTTATAAATTGGTGGAAAATGTCGCATTAGCGGCGGGATTGCCAACACCACGTGTTTATATTATCGAAGACAGCGGGCTTAACGCATTCGCAACGGGACGCACCCCGAACGATGCAACGGTCGCGCTTACCCGTGGAATAATCAAACGTCTTGATAAACTTGAACTCGAAGGCGTTATCGCGCATGAAATGTCACATATTGGTAATCGCGATATACGACTTGAAATGTTTGTTATTACTGGGCTTGGCGTAACGGTGTTTCTTGCTGATATGATTTTACGTGGTTTATTAAACTCACACCATTCATCAAATGATGAAAAGGACAACAGCGCCGCCATATTGTTTATGGTTTGGCTTGCTTTTGCTGTGTTTAATTTCATAGTATCGCCAATTTTGCACATGGCTATATCGCGCAAACGCGAATTTGCTGCGGACGCAACGGGCGCACAAATTACACGCAATCCAAAAGCATTGGCAAGCGCGCTACGTAAAATTACCGAAAATCCGACTATCAGCAAATTGGACGGAAAACAATCTATGGCCGCTATCTGTATTGCCAATCCATCAAGCAAAAAAGCATTGTTGGGTGAATTAATGGCAACCCACCCACCAGTAGAAGAAAGAATCAAGCGTTTAGAATCTATGTAATTTTTTGGCAAAGGGGAAAGGAATGGCAAATCTTCATTTTCACTATGGTGTTATGAGCTCGTCCAAATCCGCGGCATTGCTTATGAACGCGTATAATTTCAAGAAAAACGGGACAGCAATTGAATTGCTTAAACCATCATCGGATACAAGGTTCGGTGAACAAACCATAGATTCAAGAATTGGGCTTTCCGCACCGGCCGTTGCTATTCCATCTTTTGCGGAATATACGATAAAACCCGAAACTCAGGTGTTGTTTGTGGACGAAGTTCAATTTTTCACCCCCGCCGACATAGACATTTTGGTTCGTATTGCCGATGAACAAAATAAAATTGTAATGTGTTATGGTTTAATGGTGGACAGTAACGAACATATATTCCCCGCATCCCAACGTCTTATCGAAGTGGGCGCAAAACTACATCGTATGGAATCAAATTGTCAAATTCCGGGGTGTATGCACCTTGCGACACACCACCTGCGTTTTGATTCGGGTGGGAATGTTATTCGTCAAGGCGAACAATTCGCACTTGGCGATTCAAACTATAAATCGGTATGCCGTCAACATTTTAACGAAATGTATCACAACCACACGCGGTAAAATATTTTTTCTTGCAATCGTGATATTTTAGTATAGAATATACTCCGTTGCACCCATAGCTCAACTGGATAAAGCGTCTGACTACGGATCAGAAGACTGAGGGTTCGAATCCTTCTGGGTGCGCCAGGATAAAAATAAAACACGGTTTGATACCGTGTTTTATTTTTATCATCACCCCAGAGTATGCGAACCCGACAAAGTTGCGAAGCAACGGAGGGGTCGAAACCAAGTAGATTTTGTAAACAAAGTGCCGCAAAATCGTCACGGGTTGCGCGCAACCGGCACATCGTGCCGAGTGAGCGAATCCTTCTGGATGTATTTATTGTTGTTTATCAAGGGGGATGAATGAATGCGCCAGAGATTTTAACCGACCATTTGGTCGTTTTTTTAATCTCTAAAAAGCGCCCATAAGGATGGGTTCGCGAAAAACCACCATCTTTCATTTGATTATTACCAGAATTTGTGATATAATACACAAAAACATATAAGAGGAGAGATTACCATGATGAATTTGGAAAGCATCGCGCATCTTTTTACGCACATTACAGTCGACAAAGCCGAACGCCCACATGATTTTTTGGGCGATATTGTGAAATTGATAAATCAAAACGGTGACTTTGACAGTTATTACAAAGCAAACTTTCTTCCTGGCGAAGAGGCGCTATTTAAAGAATATGTAGAAAATGTGAAAACCGCTATAGAAAGTGATAGCCACGAAGCAGAAGAATTTAGAAAAAATTCCGTGGTATTAAGTGATATCGCACACGGTGATGATTACGCAGCTAATGAATTTCTAAAAATGGTCGCAGATAATAAGTTTGAAGACAAAATGGCGGAATATAAATTGCTTCACATAGCGATGTTCAATTGGGAGTCAGCCAAAGATAGCGCTATTTACCACGACATCATTGCGGCAAAAATTAAAAACCCACATGCAAGTCCACGGGATTTTGTATTGTATTCTTTATTACCTGATGTTAGACGTGACACAGAAAAATTACAAAATCTTGCCAATATGCTTATTGAAAAATATAGTAAAATATTGGACAAACAAACAAAAGATCCGTTACGCAATCCTAACCGTTTGGACGGGAATTTTGAACAGGTAAAAATAGCCCTTTCTAAAATTTTGTATTCAGCACTGGATAGTGCAGATGATTTCAAAAATCCCGAATTGGCAAAAGAATTTAGCGAACAGCTTACTTATATCAATGAAAAGTTTGATTATAACAAAGTTATGCAAGCGGAACGCGAAGGTTTGAACCATTTTGACCAAGTTGAAAAAAACAATGTGCAAAAGTTAAGCGAAGCACAAACCGAAAACGATAACTTGAAAAAAGAAATTGAAAACTTGAAAAAACAAATGGAAGCATTAACCGCTGAAAAGGATAAAACCATAGCGGATCGCGATAGCCAAATTAAGGGTTTACGCCAAACAATCAATGATAACAAAACAAAATATGAAGATGAAATTGTCGAATTAAAAGATAAAAATCGCAAATTGGAGCAAAAAAATTCTATTAACGAATCAACGCTTAATTTGCAAAATGATATAATCAAGGATATCAACAACCTTGTACAAAACTTCAAATCGGGAATTGGCAAAGGTCAAGAACTTGCAAATAATATTTCAAGAAAACTTGAAAGAAATTAAAAACCGCCCGTTTGGGCGGTTTTTCTTTATCAATCAAATTTATTTTTTCTTGCCTTTCTTGGCGGCAACCTTTTCAATGGTATCAATGGTTACTGGTTCGGTCTTTCCCGTAACTGGTGTGCTTTGCAATGGTTCCTGTACCGCTGGTTCTTGTTCAACCAATTCCTGACGCAATTCACTTTGGGCGGATTCACGTGCCGTACGTGAAGAAATATACGCCAATGCGCCACACAACACAAAAAACACGACCGCAAGCCATGCCGTCAATTTCGTAAGGAAATTACCCGCCGCAGCGCCAGTTAACGCCCCACCAAACATCGCCGCCGCCGCCGAACCGGACATTCCACTGCCCTCGGACTTTTGTAATAAAATAAGTCCCGTCATAAATACCGCGACAATAACTAATAAAACCAATAAAACTGAAAACATATTATAATCCTTTGATTTTCATACTGATTGTAATTACCACAAACCTAAATTGCAAGTTTTTTCAACAATTCTTCGGCTGCATTCAAACTTGCCGTTTTTTTTGATGTCCCCGTTCCATTTGCACTTTGTCCTAGCGCAGTCACGGAAACAACAAAAGTTGGGTTGTGCACCGGACCTTTTTGTTCCAAAAATTCATATTTTGGTAATTCACCCCCAGGATTGCGTTTTTGGACCAATTCTTGGAGTGTTGTTTTCGCATCCTTTGGCGCAACGGGTTCCGCCGCCGCCAATTCGCGCCAAATACCCAAAATTATATCACGCACCGTTTCGAATCCGGCATCAAAATATATCGCACCAAGTACCGCTTCCATTGTGTTCGCCATTGTATGACGGATACGTCCCGCCGTAATATTTCCATGGTGCAATTTTTTATCAAGCCCCAAATCAATAGCGACATCAGCCAATGTTTCCGTTGAAACCAAAAATGCGAAACGGCGTGCAAGTTGACCTTCGTTTTCGTTTGGGAACATATCATACAACAACCCCGCAACCGTAAGTCCCAAAACACGGTCACCAACAAATTCCAAACGTTCGTTGTTATGTTCGGTATTCACGCCACGATGGGTAAGTGCCAAATCGAGTAAAGATTTATCTTTGAATTTATAATCTAATTTCATGGTTATTTTATCCCCTTGCCCAATCTGTTCCAACGGATCTTATCGCCCCAATGCCAAAACACCAATAACGGCGCGATGTAATTGTGTGAATACCATATAAAACGCGCACGTCCCAACACATTTTCCATTGGAACAAATCCAACATCCGCACGACTATCATTACTGTTATCACGGTTATCACCCATAAAGAACAAATGTTTTTCCGGCACAACAAATTCGGGTGTATTATCAAGGTGTTCTTTGTCCGAAAATTCCACTATACTGTGTTCCACACCATTCGGCAAAACTTCGGTATATTCGGTTCCACGCAATATACCACACATTCCGTTGTATCTGTGACATTCAACATCCGATTTATATTCAATGGTATAATTGAATTCGGCGGGCGTTCCATCAACAAAAAGTTTATTACCCTTGATTGTCAAATTATCGTAAACCCAACCACCACGCCGTGCGGATTTTGGCAATACCGCGGTAACATACGGACGTGGGTCCTTGCGTTCAACGATTTTGTCGTTTATATACAACCGTCCTTCTTTCATTTGGATTTTATCCCCAGGCACCCCAATCAAACGTTTGATATAATCTTGTGATTCATTGACGGGATTACGGAATACGATAACATCCCCAACATTTGGTGTGCGTCCAAAAACACGACCATTCCACAATTTCCACGAACCAAACGGGAATGAATAACGCGAATACCCATACGACCACTTGGTAATGAAAATATGGTCACCAATATGCAAATTTGGTATCATAGAACCCGACGGAATGTTAAAAGGTTCAAGTAATAAACTGCGAAAAACTATTGCGATTAAAACACCATAGAAAATTGTATTAAACCATTCACGCACACTGTTTTTTTGTTTATTCATAGACATTTCGTTCCTTTTCTTTTCCAAGTGATTTTCAGTATATTAGAACTTGAATCTTATAATCGCAAGTTATAATATCAAAATATGATTTCACTAAATTCTATTATTTTTAACGGAATGGACGCCACCCAAATAGACGTCCAGGTTCAAATATCAGCGGGTTTGTCTAAACCGGAATTTAACATTATTGGCTTGGCGGATCGCGCTGTCAAAGAATCTGCGGAAAGAATAAGGAACGTGCTTGCGGCGTTGGGACTTCAATTGCCGGCGAAACGTTTAACCGTAAATCTATCACCTGCGGATGTTGAAAAATCGGGTGCACATTTTGATTTGCCAATATTATGTGGAATTTTGTGCGCCATGAACGTGTTACCACAAAATGAATTATCAAACTATATCATCATCGGCGAAATTGGCTTAAACGGTGCAATAGTGAAGACAAACGGCGTTTTACCCACATCCGTATGGGCGATGAAACACGACCTTGGCATAATATGTCCCGGCGACCAGGGAACCGAAGCACGTTGGGCGGGACACGAAAATATACTTGCACCATTTCACGTACTTGACTTGATAAACCATTTTAATGGGCGCGCACCATTGTCGTTACCCGATGCTGTTGCGCCACATCAAAAACTAGACACGAATACCGATATGGCGGATGTCCACGGTCAATCGGCCGCGAAACGCGCATTGGAAATAGCCGCGGCGGGTGGTCATGCAATGTTAATGGTTGGCCCCCCGGGATCGGGAAAAACAATGTTGGCATCACGTTTACCAACAATTATGCCCGAAATGACCGCGGATGAAATACTTGAAACTTCAATTATTTATTCAATTGCAGGGCAACTTGATAATAAAACCCTTATGTCACACCGCCCTTTCCGCAGTGTTCACCACACATCAAGTCCGGTATCGCTTGCTGGTGGCGGTTCCGATGCACGCCCTGGTGAAATATCACTGGCTCACAACGGCGTATTGTTTTTGGACGAATTACCCGAATTTAACCGTGCGACACTTGAAATACTGCGTCAACCAATGGAATCGGGCAAAATTATGATTTCACGCGCTAAACGCAATGCAACCTATCCCGCCCGCTTTCAACTTATTGCCGCGATGAACCCATGCCCGTGTGGTCATTTGGGAAATGCCGCACTTTCTTGTTCCAAGGCACCGCGTTGTGCCGAAGCATATCAAAATAAAATATCGGGGCCATTACTTGACCGTATTGATTTACACGTTGATGTTGACCCTGTAAACCCATGGGAAATGAAGCCATCGTCCGAAAAGCCCGAAGAATCCAGTGCAACTATTCGCGCACGTGTTATCGCCGCACGTGACCGCCAAATCGCACGCCAAGGTTATGTAAACGCGTTGCTCGACGGTGCCGACATGGATAAATATGTAAAATTGACGGATGAACTTACGAATTTTCTAAATATGGCGGCGGAAAAAATGGGAATGTCGGCACGTGGATACAATCGTATAAAACGTATTGCGCGCACTATTGCCGATTTACGTGGTGCCGAAAATATAGAAATGGACGATATTGCCGAAGCATTGTCATATCGTCCAATTAATCGTGGTAAATACGGCGTTAAATCTGGGAACTAGAATTCAAAACGCAAGCCAACCATAACATTTGTGTAAATCATATTACGTGCGCTTATCCAATTAAATTTACGCGTATCATCCGCATTCGTAAGGGAATATTTAACCTTTGGAATATATGTAAAACGGGCACCCAAATCAAGGAACACGCCGTCACTTATTCCATAAGATAACCCCAAGGCCGCCAATGCCGCAATATTCGTGGATGTTGTTTCTGATTTATAAAATTGGATAACCCCACTTGAAGAAACCGTTCCGAAATTTTCAAAATTATTCACATCTGCCGACCAAGACAAATCACGATTTGGATCATACAAATCCATAACCGTCTTGCTATCAGCATACCCTAACCCCAAACCAACATACGGAATAATTTTATGCAATGGCTTTACTCGACCATCATAAAAATCATAAAACGCCATCAAACTGATAACATCGGATGCCATGGTCGTTTGCACGGAACCAACTTCGACATTAACAACACTATCGCTGGTCAAACTCATATCTCCTTTGAATAAAGGATTTGTATTATATTCAATTTCTGTAAAATGGTCCCAACCTAGTTCGACACGCCATTGCGGTTTATCGGGAATGGTTGAACCAACACTAAGCCCACCTGCGAATCCAACACCTGATGGTTTTCCGTTCACACTAACAGAACCCAAATCACCCGAACCAATATATTGATATTCACTGCCATACGCGGAACAATCGCCTTGCAATGCCGGAAAAACATTTGTTCCATTTGAACAATATTCAACCACAATACCACTTGTGTCATTGTGCATTTTCGCCATCAAAAATGCGGCTCCAACACGTGCGGAAATTGTAGTGCGTTGACCATCGTCATACGCGTATGGGTTATATGTATATTCACCCGAATATTGCCAATTCGCCAATGCGGGTGTCCCCATCATTGCGACAGCACCAAATATCAAAGATAGTGTTTTATTTTTCATGGCGTTCTTATATCCTTATAAAATTACATTCCGTAATGGTGCAAGGCCTCAAGCGCACGCTCTTGTGCATAATCATAATCTTCGGATTTATAACGTGCTTTTCCTGTTTCTTGCTCGGCACGTTCGTCTTCTTTGGCCATGTCACGCGAAACCTCAAGCATATCTTTGATTTCTTGAGTTTTCTGTTTCAATCTCTCAAACAGCCCTTTGCTTTCGGTCTTTGTGGGTTCTTCCATTACCATCTGCTCTTCACTTGCTGCTTCACGCATCGTTCTAACGTCGGAAATAAAATCCTTGATTTTATTCCGAACAGACGCCATTTTATTTTTGGCTTTTTCAAAAATACTGGAAGTTTCTTTTTGCACATTCCACTCTGAATTTTCATATTCTGATTCACGACGCAATTCTTTGAAAAATTCGATTGTTTCTTTGATATCACTTATCAACTCTTGAATTTTTCTTTTTGTTGAACCCGTTACGTTCACCACGTCTGCTTCAAGTTTTTGTATTCTATCTCTGAATTTTATTTCAATATCCGCAAGCATTCTCGAAAATTCGTAGTTTTTTAGTACGTTATTGATTCTGCCACGCAATTCAAAAACTTCAGCAGCTTGTTCAGATGTCAAATTTCGTTTTTCAAGTTCATCCAACTTTCTTAACAAGTCTTCAAATTCTTGTCTTGTTGCCATATTCCTCTCCCTCTTTTTTATTTCGTATTTCTTGCGATGATTTCTTCTATTTTTCTCAATTCTTCCAAAGTCGCCCTAGCTTGATTTACAAAACCTTGACGTTCTTCATCGGTCATAGGTTTACGGTTCATCAAAGCCGCTTCATCTTTGATTTCTACAACTGGTTCGTCATCATTATGTACAGGCATCAAAGGTCTTACATTGTCCACTTCATCTGTCTTTTGCTCTGTCATGACTTCACGTGATTCTTCACGAATTTCATCATCACCCAACACACCAGCTATTTCGCGTGGCGATTCACCATATTCTACCTCCTCTACAGGTTTAGAATCCGCTGGGATTTTTCCACCATTGCGTAAATCTTTTTGTTGACGTTCGACACTCTTGACCGGTTTATAGAAAACCAAATTAGACGTATCAAGTTGTTCTATTCCGCCCATTGCGACAATTTGACGTTGAATTGAATTCATCGCATCTTGGACTTCACGCGCCGTTCTTTCGTCGGTGATTTTTCTCTTTTTAAGTTCCTGATACGCATCAAGCAATTCTTCTATTCTGTGTCTTTGGAACGCTTCGGCTTTTGCACGTTCAATTTCTTCCTTGGTCGGATTACCTAACTTGTGTTCCAGTTCGCGAATTGCTTGTTCTATTTTATGTTGACGTATTTCTAACTTTTCTGCAAGTGCGCCACCATTGTTGTTTTGACGTTGTTCCTTGACTCTTTCCAAGTTTTCATTCAAATCCTGATGTTTTTTGGCGTCACTATAATCCATACCAAACACCAAATCATCGTATGTTTTATCGTCGGAACCACCCTCACCCAACAAACCAGCAACAGATGTTTCGCCATTTGTCAACTGATGTTGTGGGATATCTTGTTTTTGACCTTCGCCAATCAACCCAGCAACTGATGTTTCACCGATGCGTTCAATGGGTTTGTCTTCGCCACGACCTTCGGGTAATAACCCCGCAACAGGTGTGCGACCATCACCCAACTGACGTGGTGGGAACTTATCAATATCCCCTGTCACTGGTACATCTTCGGTTACCGGTCCATCTTCGGTTACTGGCACATCATCGGTCACGGGTGCTGTGTCACGCGGTTTATCTGTTTCGCGTTTTACTGTATCCGCAAAAGCACCGACCCTATCAGCTAAAATTTTATCTGGTTCAATTTTGGGGTCATAGTTTCCAAACACACCCATTCCCGGATGATACAAACGTTCAAATGTTGTACTTTCATGGGGTATTTGTTCCACATGTTCGATGTGTTGCATTTCATGTGCCGCAGGACCTTCGGCAGCCACAGAATGTCCACTATGACCATCGCCATATTCTACATTATCTGGACCCAATACCTTGTCATCCTGCCATCCCCAACCATCTGGCTTATCACCATAACCATTAATTTGTCCAATAGTGTTATTACTATTTATATAGTCGGTTCCATCTGGGGCTGGACCATCAAGGAATTGTATCGCTGCGATACTATCTGGATTTAAATCTGCCGAATTCACACCATCAAACAACTGTGCCGCACTGTGGATAACATCCATGGGAACATCATTAGTAGCCGCCCATTCTGGGGTCAAGATATAATGATTACCATGACTGTAAATAGTTCCACCATGTATATGCTGCAAATCGTTATCCGGCGCAATCATACCTGCATCATGTGAAATCATCAAAGCACGATATGGGTCAATATTTGTTCCATGTTCCATATTATATACGTCAATCGCGTCAATACGTTGTTGTAACAAAGTCGGATCGTCTGCATACCATCCACTAACAATACGATGAGCACCTTCTAACCCTTCCTGGGTATCAACCCATTTGTCCTCGACGATTTTGTGTTCTTCCATATATTGTTCGGTATGTTTATCTTGGAGAATTTCATTATCCGGATGTGCATTATCATAAGCATCGATTGCCGCGTGCGCTGTATAACGACCGGCAATTGCGCCACCAGCAACAGCAAGCGCATTAGCAATACTCCACCCCAAAGATTCCGCAGTACTCATTTTTGCACCTTTTTTGGCATCTTTGAATGTTTCAACCGCACGTTTACCCGCACCAAGCGTCAACGCACCAACACCCAACATTTGCGCCACGGACGTAAGCCCCGCCGCCCCAAACGCCATAGATACTGCCGCCAAACCGGTAACAGCAATCGAAGATACCATACGCTTGTCTTTTAAGAAATCTCGTAATTCTTCTTTTGGGGTTTGGTTTTTGATTCCCATTTTTTCACGCGCCTTGCGCCATTTATGAATTTGAATTGCGGTAAGAGCAATAGAACTCATAACACCAACAATAGCCAAAGATGCCGCAAAACTCATTCCCATAACCGCCGCACCAGCGGTAGCGATTGCAGTAATAAGAGCACTTGCGATAAAGGCACTTGCCACACCTTTTAATATACGTTTAAGGAATTCTATACGCGCAGAGTGTTTATCAACACCAGCATCTTTCATACGATTTTGAGCCAATGGATCGACTGGTTTTATACGATCCAGCCCCTTATTAAAGAAACCTTTTAATTTAGATGCTTTGTCTTTCGCAAATTTCTTGATACGCGAAAAGAATCCAACTTGATCATTCACTTGTGATTTAACCGCAGCTTCATAACCTTTATCGGACATACGCCCACCAACTTGACCAAGCGAATCAACAAATTCTTGAAGTTTTGCCGGGTCAGTAAACTGATCTGGCGCTTCCAAAGCACCTTGAGTAACCTTATCAGCCACATCCATTTGATAAAGTTTAAATAAAACATCACGGTTAAACTCTTGATCCAAATCATTTTCTTGAATTTCTTCATCAACCCTGGCTGCATGACGCAACGCGGTATCACTACGCGCAAAATCAATAACACGTGCCAAACGCCCATTCCTATCTATGCGAGCACTTTCCGCATAATTTTCGGTCGGTTGCCCATTTTCATCAAGATATTGCGGAATAACATTTCCATCCTTGTCCAAGAATTTATAATTGTTCAAAAGACGTTTGTTTTCTTCGGTAAGTTCGGCACCCGCTAACGCTTCTACAACCTTGTCATATTTGGCCTCCACCCTTGGGGCATCTTCTGGCTTAAAATTATCCAAACCATACATTTCATCACGCGTATTAAGCCATTGGCTCGTTTTATCAAGATTTTCTTGGTAAAGCGCTTTTTTATCGTCCGCGACATCTTCCATGCGTGCTTGGAACATTTCGTTATACCCATCATAAACATCATAAATATTTGTAAAATCACCGGTATTCAGCCCCGTTCCAAAAACTACATTACCTTCTGAATCAACAACCATCGCACCCGTGTGGTGGAACATTTCCGCCAATTCGTCAATACGCGTCGCAACACGATTCAAACGTTCCTGTTGCTGGGCATCACTGCCCGCACGCGCACGAATAGCACGATAAGCGGACGCCAAAAAAGATGGTGGAACCCTGTCTAAATCCGTAGCATCACCCACAAAACGGTCGGCAAATTCCAAACGCTGTTCTTCGTTAAGCTCGGGAACTTTGGAAATAATTTTATTCACAACTTCTTCGTCGGTCATATTATTCGACCGTTCAAGGTCACGCGAACCCAAAAGCCCCATATCATAGTAAGCCCTTACTATACGACGGACAAGCAATACGACGTTTTCATCCGAATTTCTTGACCTTTCACGCCATTCAAATTCGTGTTGGTTCATTTCGTTTTGTATGGTAGCATCTGCCATAATAATCTCCCTCTTATTTATTCTATTACATTTTATTTTATCACAAAAACAACTAAACACCAAACGATTTTTATGTTAAAGTATAGGTATGTTATATCTATTTTTACTTTTAATTATCGGTTTTGTTTTATTGGTCAAGGGCGCCGACGTTTTTGTTGATTCTGCGGCTGGGGTGGCACGCCGTTTCAAAATCCCACCTATCATTATTGGGACAACAATCGTAGCCATTGGGACCAGCGCCCCCGAAGCCGCAATAAGCATAGTTGCCGCACTCAAAGGGGCCGATGGTGTATCTGTTGGCAATGTAATCGGGTCAAATATCACGAACATACTGCTTATACTTGGCGCAACCGCTTTGATTGGTGCATTACCAATACAAAAAAACACAAAATTGTACGAACTGCCATTTGTTGGTTTTATAACCATACTTCTTGGTGTTTTCGGATTAAGTCTTGGTGAAATATCAAGACCCGCCGCTTCAATCTTGCTTGGGCTTTTTGTGGTATTTTTAGCTTATATGCTCATAATGGCTTTACATAACAAACAAACGGAAAACAATGAAATTGCCCCCATTGGGGTTGGCAAAGCAATATTCCTTATGATTGCTGGAATTTCCGCACTTGTTTATGGCAGTGATATGATTGTTGATTCCGCAACGGGTATCGCAAAACTTTTTGGGGTATCCGATCGTATAATTGGTTTAACCCTTATTGCTTTGGGAACAAGTTTGCCCGAACTTGTCGTATGTGTCACCGCCGCATTGAAACGCGAATATGACCTTGCAATTGGAAACATTGTTGGTTCAAACATATTTAACATATTATTCGTATTGGGATTGGCGGCGGCAATTCGTCCGATACCATTCAAGACGGCGTTTTTGACCGATACGGCGGTCGCGCTTGGTGCGGTGGTATTATTGATAATGTTCACTTGGCGCAATTCAAAATTATCACGATTTGGTGGTGCGGTTTTATTATCATCATACATCGCATATACATTTTATCTTGTTTTATAAAATATCTGGGGCTGATTACTTGTGTAACCTGCCCCAAATGTATTTTTTATTTAACCTCTCTCTGTTTTAATAAATTTACTAATTCAAAAATTGTTAGGGTTTTGGAAACTTTTGGACATTCATAATATTTTATATTATTTGTATCCACGTTTTTACTCCATTGTGCAAAAGTGCTGGTTTCCCTTTTGTTTTTATTTTTCCACTTTACCAACTGTTTTTGCCGGAATAAATAATCTTTGCTTTCATGAATATATTTTAATGACACTGGTGCCAATCTATGCCAACGATCAACTCTTCCTGTTTCTACACATCTGGAATCATAGTTATACCAAGCGCAATTATTCATACCGGATAATGGCGAACCAACTATATTGAAATAAAATTTATTGTCAGTATGCCAATTTGTTTTATCCCATAAATCTAACAATACCCCCAACGGAATTTCCGCACCACCAACATACAACCCCGCAGCAAAAATACCTTTTATTCTTATATTGCGATATTTTTTTCTTGTTTTAATAAATGATTTATTGGTTCTTATTAAATCAATGTTTTCAAACAAACAGGTAAGTGCATTTTTATCGAGACGTGGTGTCTCTAACGTAAAAGTTATCATATGATACTCCTTATTTAGTTCGGTTAAAGGTCGAACAAGTTAGGAAATAAATCCACCTTGCTAAGTTTTTCCAAGTCAATCAAACAATCTTATCCAATTGCTTAATAACTTGGTGGAGCTGATCGGACTCGAACCGACGACCCCTTGCATGCCATGCAAGTGCTCTACCAACTGAGCTACAACCCCATTACGGATTGTCATTCTATATTTCTTCTTGCCAAATGTCAAATAGATTTGCTAACCTTACCCCATATAGCAAGGAGAATTATCTATGGACTATCAATCTTTGAAATCAGAAGTAGAACAAAAAACCGCGCAAACATTGGAAGTTTTGCGTAATGAATATGCCGGCTTGCGCACGGGTCGTGCATCAACACATCTTTTGGACGGTGTACGTGTTGAAACATACGGTTCCGATATGCCGTTAAATCAACTTGCAACCGTTTCAACACCCGACAACCAAACACTTAGTGTCACCGTTTGGGATATTTCCAATGTGGGTGCCGTTGAAAAGGCGATTCGTGATTCCGGATTGGGTTTGAATCCAATGAGTGCCGGCGGTGTAATAAGATTGAATATGCCCCCACTTACCGAAGAACGTCGCAAAGAACTTACCAAGGTTGCTGGTAAATATGCCGAGGAAGCAAAAATTTCCATGCGCAACATTCGCCAGGATGCAATGGGCAAGATTAAACGTGCCGTCACGGACAAGGAAATTTCCGAAGACGACCAACGTAAATACGAAGATGATTTACAAAAATTGTTTGATGCACGTACCGCCGAAGTTGACGCAACTGCAAAACAAAAAGAAGCGGATATTATGTCCATATAATTCGGTAAAACACAAACAAACGAGATATGAATATGTTTAATCTGTTCAAGAAAAAAACTGTCGTCGCGGCAAGTCCCGCGAAAATACCGCAACACATTGCTTTTATTTGTGACGGGAATCGTCGTTGGGCGGAAATGCGCGGATTACCCCCACTGATGGGACACAAGGCAGGTATCGCAAATTTTGAAACCTTGGTTGATTGGTTCATCGCACGTGGTGTGACAACCGTTACTTTCTTTTTGTTTTCAACCGAAAACTGGAATCGCACCAAGGAAGAAATCGATTTCTTGATGGATTTGTTTTATACCGAAATGAAAAAAAATTTGGCGCATGCATTGGAAAAAAATTTACGTTATCGTGTTATTGGAACACGCGATAAGTTGCCAAAAAAATTGGCGGATATGTGCGACAAATTGGAACGTGATTCTGCGGAAAACACCGGTGGAACGGTTGTGTTTGCTTTGAACTATGGCGGACAAGATGAAATCGTCAATGCGGTAAACGCGGCAATTGAAAACGGTGAACCGGTTACACGCGAAACTTTTGAAACATTTCTGGACACTGGCGAATTATTACCAATCGATTTAATGGTTCGTACAAGTAACGAATTCCGAATTTCTAATTTCTTGTTGTGGAAATTGGCTTACGCCGAATTGTTATTCATTCCTGAACACTGGCCTGATTTGGTAAAAAGTGAAAAGTTGTGGCAGTTTGTTTTGGATGAATATTCCAAACGCAACAGAAGGTTTGGCGGTGGTAAAAAAGCAAACTATTCGGGACGTAAAAAATAAAAATCGGGGTGAAAAAGATGTCGGAAACAGCTAAAAGATTACTGGTCGCATTTGGTATTGTTGGTGCAATATTGCTTGCATTAGGACTTGAAAAAATCGGTATTCCTGGTGTTTACATGTTGGCATTACTGATTGGTGCGGGTATGTTGTTTGAATTTGGACGTTGTTTGTGGCGTGCACCACGTGATGTTATGTTCAATGCAAAAAATCTTTTGCTGTTTGGTTTGTTCTTTGTCCTTTTGATTTTAGATTTCGTATCCATTGTAAAAATCGGCCAACGCGGATATATGCTGTTGCTCATATTCTTTGTTGTGTGTGCGGCGGACGTTGGTGCATGGTTTTTTGGTCACATGCTTGGTGGTGACAAATTATGGGAAAAAGTTTCCGAAAATAAAACATGGACTGGTCAAATTTTTGGCGTGATTTGTGGAACATTGGCGGCGATGGTTTACGCATATATTTTCCGCCACAATTTTGTTCCTACATTTATTTGGCTTGGTATCAGTTTATCGTTGTTATCACAATACGGTGATTTAACCGCAAGTTTTATAAAACGCAAATTAAAAATCAAAGATTTCAGTAATTTCTTGTCTGTTCATGGTGGCATTATTGACCGCTTTGACGGCTGGATTTACATTTTACCATTGGTTTGGATGATTTGGGCTTAACACAAAGGGTGGTTTCAGTATGCATACTTTGATGGCGATTATTGCGTTGCTTATTGTTCTTGGTGTTGTGGTTTTTGTTCACGAATTTGGACATTTCCTTGCCGCACGTTGGGCGGGCGCACGTGTTGATGCCTTTTCCATTGGATTTGGACCCGCACTTGTAAAATGGCACGATAAACATAACACGGTGTGGAAAATCTGTTGCTTGCCTTTGGGTGGTTATGTTTCCATATACGGTCAAGAAGATATGTTCAACCGTAAAAAATACCAAGAATTACCTGCGGAAAAAAAGAAAGGACATTATCTTTCCATGCCGGCATGGAAACAATTCATAGTGATTGGCGCTGGCGTATTTATGAATTTTATTTTGGCGTGGGCAATATATTCCGCAACATTTGCTTTAAAGCCAAAAACGGTGCAATTACCTGTTGTCGGTCAAGTTATTCGTGAAAGTGTCGCTTTCAAAGCGGGCGTAAAACCGGGTGATATAATCGTAAAAATTGACAATCGTAATATTACGAATTGGGGTGAACTTGTAATGGCCAAAGATTTGGCTTCTGGGCACGATGCAAATGTTATGCTTGCACGCGGTGATAAACTTGTAAACGTGAAACTTGCACCGGCCAAGGCGTGGGGGCTTGTTGCCGATGGAAGCAAAACCGAATTTCGCAGAAAGGGATTTTTCGGTGCGATATATTCCGGTGCACGTGAAACATATTATCAATCGAAAAATTTATTGATTGTCTTGAAACAAATTATCACGGGCGAACGTTCATCAAAACAATTGGGCTCTTTCATTTCTATTGCCCAATTTTCGGGTCAAGCGATGTCGGCTGGTTTTTGGGCTTTGTTGTCCGTAATTGCGTTACTATCAGTGAACTTGGGTATTGTGAATTTATTACCGATACCTGTATTGGATGGTGGCTATCTTTTGATTTTGATAATAGAAGCAATCATCCGTCGTCGTCTTGGCGGACGCGGTATGGAAATAGCAATTATTTGTGGGTGGATATTCCTTATTGCTGTGTTATTATTCACCATGTGGAACGATTTGGTACGGGTATTTGGATAAGTAAATGAATAATAAAGTTTCTGTATCTGTTTTGTGTTCTTTGTTTGTCGCAACTGCGAATGCGGCCACCGTTTCACGCATAGATGTTTCGGGAACCGAACGTATGGATGTTGAATCGGTTCGTATTCTTGCCGATGCAAAAGTTGGTGATAATATTACAACCGAAAGAACCAATGAAATCGCAAAAAAACTTCAACAAAGTGGCTATTTTTCCAAAATAGATGTCCAAATGGTGGGCAATGTTTTAAAAATAGCAGTAACCGAAGCCCCGCTTGTTTCAATGGTGACGGTCGAAGGGAATGATGAAATTTCCACCGACGATTTGAAAAAAGAAATACGATTAAAAGAACGTGCTTCGTTTGATGAATCTGTGATTGGTGCCGATGTTTCACGTTTGCTAACTCTTTACCAGCGCAAGGGATTTTTTGGAACAAAAATTGAACCTAAAAAAATCACCTTGGATGATAATCGTGTAAATGTTGTTTATGAAATTACCGAAGGTCACCCTACTTATATTCGTTCTATTGACTTTAACGGAAATAAAAAATTTAGTTCACGTACATTGCGTGATGAAATTCTTTCACGCGAACATGCGTGGTGGCGTTTTATGACACAATTTGATGTCTATGACGAAGACCGAATCCAATATGACCAACAAATGCTGCGTCAATTCTATTTGCGTAATGGATATGTTGATTTCCAAGTAAAAAGTGCCAAGGGAACTTTTACATCCGATCGTGAATACTATTCCGTTGAATTCACCGTTGACGAAGGCGAACGATATAAAATCGGAAAATTGGAAATAGAAAACCCATTCCCCGATGTTCCAAATGATGTCCTTTATGATGCATTAAAAACATCTTCTGGTGATACGTATAACGTTGATGAAATAGATGCCACCATATCCGCCCTTCGTGGTGCGGTTGCCGATTATGGATACGCGTTTATAAACGTTGAACCAATACCAACGAAAAACGATACGGACAAAACCGTTGATATGAAATTCAACATACAAAAAACAAATCGCATCTATCTTAATTCTATCAACATTCTGGGGAACGTCCGTACATTTGATTCCGTTATAAATATTTTGATGCCCATGCGTGCGGGCGACCCTTTTTCACTTCAAACAATTGAACAAGGTCGTCAAAAACTTATGCGCACACGTTATTTCAAAGACGTTCAAATGGTGCCAAGTCGTATTGCCGGCGAAAATAAAATGAATCTTGATGTTAAACTCGAAGAACAACCTACTGGCGAATTATCAGGTGGTGTCGGTTGGTCAAACATCAATGGTTTTATGGTTGATGCTGGTATAACCGAAAATAACTTTATGGGACGCGGCCAAATTGTTCAATTGCGTGGCTCTATTGCCCAATATCAAAAACAAGCATTGTTCAATTTCACCGAACCATTCTTGTTTGACCGTCAATTATCTGCGGGATTTGATATTTCATATACCATGTATGATTATCGCAAGTTGGGTGGTTATGGATATGACCGCGACTCATTCAGTATTGCTGGACGTTTGGGTTGGCAACTTACCGACCATTGGTCCCAGATCTTGCGTTTATCTGCAACATTTGACCAAAACTATGATATACAATTTGCGGGTTGGCGCGATGCAACACTTTATACACTTGGCACATATTTGAAATACTATAATCTTGATACAAACTTTCAACAAAACACCCATACAGGTCTTGTTGGTAATTTAGGTATTGCTTATACTGGATTTGGTGGCACCGAAACATTTATGCGATACAGTGCTGATTTGACCGCGATGGTAAAATTCCTTGATGACAGATGGCAATTAAAAACATCGGTTGATTTTGGTTATATACAAACACTGGGCGATGATTATATTCCACGTGTTTACCGCTATTTCTTGGGCGGTGAATCGTTACGTGGTTTTGATGTTGCAGGTGTCGGAAGTCGTAACTGGTTCTATCGTAATTACTCTCTTGGTGGTATGTGGAAATTTAACGGTTCCACCCAGTTAAACTTCCCTGTATTTATACCGGACGAATATCAAATCAAAGGATTTATTTTTGCCGATTATGGTTTACTGGGGAAACCACCAAAGTTAGATTATACCTATGGTGGACGCGACAATCTTATTGACCAAGATTTACGAACATCGGTCGGTGTTGGTATTTATTGGAACACACCGATGGGACCAATGAATTTCAGTTGGGGCTGGCCATTAAAGTTGAATGAATATGATCGCGAACGTCGTTTCTTGTTATCGTTTGAAACACAATTTTAATATGCGTATTTACGCTTGACCTTGGCAATCAAATTTTTTTATACTTTATGTAACCTAGGGGGAAAGATATGAAAAAAATAATTATTGGATTGTTTGTTGGACTTGCTTTGGCTGGTTGTGGTCAAATTTATGACCGTGAACCCGTTGGTGTTGGATATGACACAAACGAACTTAAACTCAGTCCTTGCGCTTGTATGATGGTTTTCCGGGCCTAGTTTTTTTTCACACAGGGGGGGAACATTGGAATACCCAAACAATTATGAAACTTCGGCATTTCCTGCGGGAAAGCAACTTGCGCTTTCTCGGTTTGCGGCCGTTTTTTCCATGATTGTTTTTGCACTAATCGTTTGTTTTTGTTGCATATTGGTCTTTCTTCAAAAACACCAAGGATTGGCACCACTTGTGATTTATGCCGATGCGCCAAACGGTGAATGGGAATTAATTGCACCGAAAAAACAGGAAACAAAAATACCCTATTATGTTGCGATGCAAAAATCACTTGTTGGAATCATTACGGAAAAATGGTTTCGTATTGCGGGTGATATGAAACAAAACGAAAAGATGTGGTCGGAATGCAGTCGTGAAACCGTATGTTCCAAACGTGTAACAAGCAACCTTAAAATGACCCAGGGGTGCGATTTGTTTTGTTTAACTGGCGATACTGTTTTTTCCGATTTCGAAGACAATGTTTTATCAACATATCGTGCACGTGAATCCGCCGGTGAAACATGGTTCGTTATTCCAAGTTCGGTAAAAATAGAATCACTTGGCACCCCAACCGAAAAAGGTGGCTTATGGCGAGTTAATGCGACAATACTGTCAAACAAGATTGGTAAAATGGATGTGATTGCTTTTGTCGAAGTTTCACGTCAAAATGCACAATATTTACAAACGTTGGGATTCTATGTATCAAACTTTAATTCGTACAAGATAAGATAATGAAAAAAGTATTTGGATTTTTGACGGGCTTTCTTATATTGCTTATTACTTTTGCAATAGTGTATTTGTCGGCGGCAATATACGACACGCAAAGTTCACAAACTGTTGAACCCTATTTCTTTCGTCCATGGACACGTCCGAACATCGCAAAACCAAAAACATTGGATGAAGTCGGCGAAAAAGCGTTACGCAATATGCTTGTCCAAAAATATGTCAAAGAATATTTCTATGAAATCCCCAGCAACGATGATTTGGTTGTACGCACTTCTTATAGCGGTTTTTTGAATTTGATGTCAACCGCCAAGGTATTTGATGATTGGAAGAAAAATATTGTTCCCGAATTATCCGCGATGGTGCAAAATGGATATATGCGAACGGTCACCGTTTCGGACGAAATCTTCAAACCTGCAAACAGTGATTATTGGCAAGTTGATTACGAATTAAAAACATGGGAAGAACCCAACAATTTATCCGCAACACCAAAAATAACATATGGAACGGTTTATTTGGATATTGTTTATGCGGGGTTACACGAACCTATTGAAAAAGTTCAAAAAAAATTGTTAAATGGTGAAGACCCAGCGACCATGTTTATATTCGAGGTTCAAGATATCATAGTAAGAGATAAACAATAATGAAACGCTTTTGGATTTTATTCGGCATATTTGTTTGCTTTGCCACAACACCTGTTTTGGCGGACGACGATGAATTTGATGCCGAAAATGGCGAAGTTACTGTTGATAACGAAGATGATGGTTGCGGTGTCATTCAATATGAAATCGTTGATGGCGCGGACATGGCAAATGTCCAAAATTTTGATATTGCTGGAATTATGCTTGGTATGAAATTCGAAGATGTCCAAGCCGCCGTCCGTGAAAATGGTCTTTATAAATTGCGTCCTAAAAACAGCGTGGTATTTTCCATACACAAAGATTGGAAATATAATCTTGATTATGAATGTCGCCAAAACAAGGTTTATGTTCCATCACAATTGGAAAAATGTATAAACACGTTGGCGCGCAGTCGTGGCGTATTATACGCATCCGAAATGCATCTTGAACGTACAACAACTGGTGAAACAATCGACGTCTTTTTCACAAGTAACGCAACAAATAATGTTGTATGGAAAATTGTTTATAAAAATGATGTTGATGAATTGGAAGGTGATGACCCGAAATTTGCAAATCAACGCGACAAAAAAATTATGGCTTTTTGGCAAGCCGTCCTTGATAAATACGGTTCCCCAAATGCGGATAGTGATAAATGGGTAAGTTCGGATAATTCATACGACCCGATGATGACGGCGTATTATGGCGAACTTGAAATTGCGGAATGTGGTATCAAAAGTGAAGATTCCGTAATGAATATTAAACACGCAAATGATAACTTTTTTGCGAAACCTTACGCGTTTTAATAATGACTTCTTATACCAACGGTTTATTTGCGGAATGGCTTGCACGAATGTATTTACGCTTGCATGGGTTTCGTATAATTTCAAGCCGATATATTACGGGACGAAATACCCACCGCGCCGAAATAGATATTATCGCAAAACGTGGAAATCTTATAATTTTTGTAGAAGTTAAAAGCCGTAAAACTATCACTGCCGCATGGGGTGCTATTACCCCAATCCAGGAACGTCGCTTACGACTTGCCGCTGAAAGTTTTTTGATGAAAAAGCATTGGCGGGGCAATGCGCGTTTTGATGTTATCATTGTAAATCGGTTACGATTACATTGGATAAAAAACGCGATATAAAACACTTGCAAAAAAATGCCTTTATGAATATAATCCCAATGCATCAAAAAAACAAAAAGGAGAACAAATGAAAAAAGTTATTTTGGCGTTGTTCGCAGTTATGACATTGGCTGCTTGCACTGGTTCTTACAAATCTGGCAACTGTGAATATCACTTCTTGTTGCACAAAGATATTTCCATTTCTAAATTGATTGGCAACGCAACTGGTGGTTGCTAAAAACAATATGAAACCCACGCAATTGCGTGGGTTTTGTTTTTTATGATAAAAAATATATGACGCGATAAAAAAGCGTTGAAAATGTGTTTTTTTTGTTTAATATAATTGACATGGACTTTACCCCGAAAACTTTACCAAGTAATCTTGAAGCCGAACAAGCGGTTTTGGCCGCTATCATGCTGAACAACCGTTCGCTTGAAAAGATTTCTGATTTCTTAAAAGCCGAAGATTTTTCCCATCCGGCACACCGCGAAATTTACAAGGAAGCATTACGTTTTTACGAAGGTTCACAAAACTTTGATATCATTTCTGCCAAGTCGTATCTTGAACAACAAGGAACACTTGATTCTGTTGGTGGTATCGATTATTTAACCCAACTTGCAAGCGCGGGTGCAACGGTTGTAAACATTGAACAATACGCACGTATAATTCACGAAAATGCGATGCGTCGCAAACTTATCGAACTTGGTCAAACCATTACCGATTCGGCTTTTATCGAAGATCCTGACAATCCGGTTTCTCATCAAATCGAAAGCGCCGAACAACAACTTTTTAACATGGCGGAAACGGGTGACGCGAAACACGAAACCATTTCTATTTCCACCGCATTAAAAAGCGCACTCGAAGAAGTTGCGATTGCATACAAAGCGGATGGTAAATTATCGGGTTTAACAACTGGCTTTACTGATTTGGACCGTGCACTAAGTGGTCTGCATAAATCTAATCTTATTATTTTGGCAGGTCGTCCCGCCATGGGTAAAACCGCATTTGCTTTGAATCTTGCATTGAATGCAGCAAGCGCAATTTACAGCGGTCGCGCGAATGAACAATACAAGGGCGCCGTAATATTTTTCAGTTTGGAAATGGGCGCATCCGAATTGGCGGCACGTGTCCTTTCTTCGCAGTCACGAATTCCGGGAACTGAAATGCGTTCTGGTTCATTATCGGACGAAGATTATTTGAAATTAACACAATATTCCGACGCACTTAGCAGTTTACCTTTGTGCATAGATGATACGGCTGGTATGTCATTGCCCATGATTCGCAGTCGCGCACGTCGTATTGCAAGAACACATGGTGGCGTTGCACTTATCGTTATTGACTATTTACAATTGATAACTTCACCTGGTGGTAAAAACAAGGATAACCGCGTCCAAGAATTATCCGAAATCACCCGTGGTTTGAAAATCTTGTCCAAGGATTTAAATGTCCCCGTAATTGCGTTGTCCCAGTTATCACGTGGTGTTGAAAATCGTGATGATAAACGTCCGCAATTGGCTGACTTGCGTGATTCTGGTTCAATTGAACAAGATGCTGACATTGTTATGTTCACATATCGTGAATCATACTATTTACAAAACCGTGACCCACGTGGCAAGGTTAATGGTAAGCCCGCCGATCCAAAGGATATTGAACGTTGGCAAAACGCAATGAAAGCGGCGCAAAACAAGGCGGATATTATTGTCGGTAAAAACCGTCATGGTCCAACCGCAACGGTTCATCTTAATTTCTTTAGTGAATACGGTTTATTTGAAAGCATTGAGACCATCCCAGAAGTCGCCCCATTCCAGGATAATACGCCTTCTGTGAGCACACCTTTTGAAGAAGAAGAACCACAAAACATTGATGCCGATGCATTACAGGATATGGATTTGTAATTATTTACTTGCCAATTTTTTCTAAATTGACTATTATTTTGTCAACCAAGGAGTTTTTATCATGGCACAAGAAGAAATCATATTTCCAAATAACATAAGAAATATCCGTTTAGCCGCGGGCATGAAAATGACCGAATTGGCACGGCGTTCTAATTTATCGTTGTCTGCTGTGTCAAAAATTGAAAAGGGTGTTCGTCGTTTGAACCAAAAACAGTTGTTAAACATCTGTAATATTCTTGGTTGCAAATTGTCCGACATTTTCGTCAAAGATACTGACGAAGTCGCATCCCAATGGCAAAATGAAATCAATCGTCGTATGAACGATAACGAAGACAACGGTTTAAAGGTATTTGGTAGTGGCATTCGTAAAATCCGTCAGCAATCTGGTAAAACCATTGCCCAGGCGGCAAAGGATGCGGGTATGACTCTTTCCGTGTATCATAAAATCGAAGTTGGTCAACGTGAAATTTATAAAAACGAAATTGAACCTTTGGCGCGTTCTTTTGCGCACAGCGTTGACAGTATGTTTGAAAAAATCGCGCAACTTTATAAATCTGGTGAATTAACCAAACAAATGAACAAGGTCAAGGACCGCGTGAAATCTGTATTGGTTGCTGGTGATTCCGAAAATGAAATTGATGACGCACATGGTTTGTTATATGGTGCAAAACTTTATGATAATGCGCGTAAAAAATTGACACCTTTGTTTGGTGCACCCGAAGGTAAAGCAATTAAATTCCAAAAATCTGATAATAAGATGATTGCCGCACCTGCAAGTTTAGAGGGGCGTCGCAGTGTTTATGCCGTCATTCCGAATTCCAAACGTTTGGGTGGATTTATTCCGGAAAAATCTTATGTTTTTGCGGACGCCAAATTGACACCAGCGGTTGGTGACTTGGCGGTATTCATTGACGAAGAATTCAAAGATTTGAAACCAGAAACACCGATTGTGGCACACATCGCCGTTGTTCATCGTGATTCCAAGGACAAAGTATATGGTCAACTTGTTTCGCCTGATGAAAAAGTTGTTGCCAAAACAATGCACAAGGTCGTCTTGATTGTTACCGAATAACAACACACTAAACTAACGGGGGGATTCAAGCGAGATGAAAGCCAAAGCAAGTGTAGTTGCACAAAAACTGTTAAACCTTTATCGTCAAGAACACGTTATCGAGGGTGGCTGGGCTGCCGTGAACAAGGTTTTTGTTGCCGAAGCAACCCAGGATGTTATTGCGGAATTAAAAGATTTACCAACGGGACGTATGCTTGTTCGTCATATTGCAAATCTACGTGATGGAACAACCCCGATGGATTCTATTGCACGTGAATTATTACCATATGGTGGGCTTATGGCGGAAACAACAAATGTTGTTTTGGCACCCGATGAAACTCAGGAAGTTCTTGATGCAATAAATTCGTTCACCCCCGATGAAAATGGTTTAACACGTTTTATGCAAAGTGATGTTATACAACAACTTGGCGCAGATTGGCCGAACATATTACGCACTGCCCTTGCCAATAATCACGAAGCATCAAATAAATTAAAAGAAATTGTAAAAATTAAAAATGCACATACGATGTGGACACGTGCAAATGATATAGTAGCACGTCCTGCCAGTGACCGTACACGTGCACAATTACAAGTTGATATGCCGGAATACGAAACATATTTACCAATGTTCGGTGATCGTGGTACGGAATTATTAAAACAATTACACACAATGCTAAGTTCCATACCAGATAGCGAAACAATTAAACCGAATGTTTTCTAACAACAAATAATCGATACAATTTTGGGGGCAAAAGCCCCCAATTTATTTATCGTAAAAAAATGCCCGACAAACGCGGGCATTTTATAAGATAATATTGCTAAATATTATTTTTTCTTTGCACATTTTTTTGCACAAGGTTTTTTAGCAACCGGTTTTTTAACCGCTACTTTTTTAGCAACTGGTTTTTTAGCAGCAACCTTTTTCGCAGCTGGTTTTTTAACCGCTACTTTTTTAGCAACTGGTTTTTTAGCAGCAACTTTTTTCGCCGCTGGTTTTTTAGCAACTACTTTTTTAGCAACTGGTTTTTTAGCAGCAACTTTCTTTGCAGCTGGTTTTTTAGCCGCTGGTTTCTTAGCAGCTGGTTTTTTTGCAGCAGGTTTAGCAGCAGTTTTTTTCGCCGCAGATTTAAACAGGAATGCCATCCTTCTCTCCTTTCAGTTTGTTTTGCATAGAACAAATTTTTTTTGTTCTTGATTATATTTTATATCAAACAAGAAAATTAGTAAAGAAGAAAAGTAAAATTTTCTAAAAAAATCTAAAACATATACACGATTTATAAAAAATATTTTTTGTTTTTTACTTTCATTCATTGATAAAATTTATTTACATATGCGCGCAATCACAATTTTATACACATCACACACGCCTTATATTCCGTGGCTTACAGCACATTACACAAAACTCAAAAATGTTTTTTTATTTATAAACATTCAACAAAAAAATATTTCATAATTATGAAAAAATTTTTTCTAATTAAAAATCACATCACAATATTTTTTTCACGACAAACGATAATTTTTTTCGTTTTCTATGATTTTTTTTCGCAAAAAAAATAAAAAACAACTCTATTTTACAAATATATCACAACATATTTTTATCATCATTAACAACAGCAAACCTTTGTATTCCGTGCATTTGAGCCACATGATATTTTTTATCCAACCGTAAAAAAATATTCACACGCATAATAACAACGATATATTTTTTTAATTTTCATTTTTCATATTTTTTTATAAACCTCACGAAACGCCCACAAATCTGATACTTTGCGCGTCCAACATTGTAATAAAAACATGATAAAAAATTATTACGCGACAACATTTCATTTTCGTTTTGTAATTTTTTATTTGTAAAAAAACGAATCGTTATAAAAAAATTCACACCGATGTGTGAATAAAATCATTTTACACAACACAAACTATTTTACTTATCACATAAATATTTCATCGCCATGAATTAAAACATATTCACCATTACGTCTTACCACAAGTGCCCCCGCATCGTTTATTCCGACAAGTTCCACCATTTCACCACGATATTTTACTTGTTTATTTAATCCCGTTGCAGCGGCCATCCATTGTTTACGCACATCTTGGAAATCGGCTTTCATCCATTTATCAAGATTTTTTGCCAACGCATCAAACAAATCCATCAATTCAACTTTGACATAATTATCAAGTTTGGTTGTTTTGTGTTCCGCAACGGTTGGATTGGTTCCAACATTTATTCCAATACCAACAATCACAAAAGGTCCAGAATATTCAATCAAAACGCCCGCAATTTTTTTACCATCAATTAAAATATCATTTGGCCATTTAATTTCGGAAGAAACACCAAACGACAACAAAGTATCAACGATTGCAACCGCAACAGCATACGCCAATCGCGAATCACGTGTTTCCGCATCAAAAATAAAACTTACATATAAATTTCCATGGTGCGAAACCCACGTCCGTCTGTATCTACCACGTCCGGCATATTGTGCCTGGGCTATGATGGCGGTATGGTCGCGTGCACCACCCGACGCAATCAAATCGTGAGCATAAGTTTGCGTGCTTGATATTTTATCAAAAGCCAAAACTTTATAACCCGCCAATTTTGAAAACCCCTTTGTCATTCGTGATAAAGTCATGCCCATATAATTTGCGCAAACCGTAAATCGCCGTATCAACCGTATGTGTCTTTGCATTGGGCGCATACCCCAGCGCAACTTTCAATTCATCGGCGGTCATACCACCACTTTTATAAAGTCGAACAACTATTTGGGTTTGAAGTGGCGAAAGCGAATGCCCCGTCCCCAAAACAGTATTTAATATTTTTGTATTATCAGACGCGGAAATTATAGCGCTTTTCAGCTCCATTGGACTTATTGGTAAATCAAGATGTAACGAATTTATATCCGCATCGGCATAAACGGGGTCGTCCACCAACGTAGCGCCAAGTTGTGATAAAATTTCGCGCCATACGGAATCAGACGAAAAAACACGAATTCCCGATAACATATATCAAGTATAATCAAGACATAGCGCACTGTCCAATAAAAATTCCGTGACTTTTTGGCGTATTCAATGTTCTTTGGACGATGGATTATCCATCAATCTGGTAAAATCTTTGATGGAAGCCCCTGTTGATGCCAATATTTTTGAAATACTGTTCGTGGATGGCCACCGTGGCTGTCCACCCTTGGACCATCGCTTACTTTTGTTAAATGTAGTCGGGTCTAAACCACTGCATCGTGCCAATCCCGAACAGGACATTCCATGTTCCGTTGCGAATCGCTCTATGGCGCGCCAAACTTCTTCGTGTGTCATAAAAAAGCCCCCTTTTTTTGTAAAAAAAACCTCAAACCAATACAATTTTATTTAACAATGCAAAAATGCTCAACAAGTGGGTTTTCCTAGGAATTCAAGTATTTTTTGCCCTATTTTTTATTGGACTAAAAATTATTTTGACAAAAACTCTTGACAAACGCATTTTGTTGTATTATATTTCGATTCGTCAAGAGGACAAAACCTTTTGATCAGACGTGTGAGCGTCTGCCGGGGCCCAGGGATTCCAGACTCCCTCCTACATTCTCTCTCCTCTGGACTTTGGACCCCAACACAAGTTTAGAACGCCTATTTCTTTTTTCTCCTTTCCTTCCTTTCAAGGCGTTCGGAAATACCGCCGGCAACGGCGGTGTTTTTTACTTTTTTTAAACGGACGTTTTTGATATTATTTATATATAAAACGAACAAGGAGAAAACAGATGGCAAACCCAGAACAAACCCAACAGATGACGGATGAAACAATCCGACTAGCAAACAAAATAAACGACATAATAAAAAATTACAAAAAAACAACAGCAGATGCTTTTGAAATATCCGCAATATTAACCATATTGAAAATGGAACAAGATATAACAATAGAAAAAGAAGTAGAGAAGCCGCAAGGAATTGATTATATAAATGAAACGGAATCTATAAAATACACCGTAAAAAAGGGGGATAAAGTATTATTTAGTTGCGGACTGGATTATAACCCATTCATTAAAATGATTAATGGGACTTATCGGTTAAAAAAAGATGATAAATCTTTTACAGAAAAACGGGAGGTCAGATTAGAAAAACACACAGGTATTAATACCGTGTTTTCCGAAATAACAAAAATGTATGACGAACAAGAACAAAAAAAAGAAGCAAATACCCAACAACCCAACAAACAAAACGAAGAAAAAAAGTTAGACCCGTTTTTAAAAGATTTAATGATACAGTTAATACACTCTAATGCCGTGCGTATAAATGCGCACATGGCCGTCAGTGACAGCTGTGACGAAGGTGATTATGAAATACTAGGCAATGATGGCAAAGTTTTATTCCGCTTCACGGTCAACCCATACACAATGCGCGTATTCCGCAACAACGAAATCATAGCGGAATGTCATATTGAACCCATAAGAGATGGGGAAAATGACGATATACGCATTTCCGATAAAGCCATGTTTGAATTGTTTCAAGAGATTTATTTGAAACACGAAAATTCAACAAAAACGCAACAATACGCGATTATTAATTCCAAAACCTTGCGTTAATTCTCAGATTATACCAGATGTTTGGAAATACCGCCGGCAACGGCGGTGTTTTTTTGCTAGTGGTTGGTGTTAGTGATTTGTGGTTAGTGATTTTTCACCCCCACCAACCACTTACACTAACCACTATTTAACTAGCACTGCGCCAATTTCCCAGTGTTCACTGCCTACGAATTGGTCAAATGGTTTTGATTTCATTATTTTATATCCGCCCTTTACCAATACATCGGCATCACGACGGAATGTCATTGGATTACACGAAACATAAATAACCATTGAAACGGACGATTTTACCAATTCTTTGCACTGTGCAAATGCCCCCGCACGTGGTGGGTCCATAACGACACAATCATAATTATTCAAATTTTTGGGCAACAGCGGTCTTTTCATCAAATCACGCTTAACACCACATCCGGCTATATCAAACCCATCTGCACCCAGCGCAAATGTAAAATTACCAATACCACAAAACAAGTCAAGCACCCGTTTTGCACCATCCGCCGCCGATACTACAAAATCACGCATGGCGTTTTCACTGGGGATGGTCGGTTGTAAAAATGCGCCACTTGGATATTCAACCGCACGGTCACCAAATTTTATTATCGGCTGTTCGCACATAACAACAACCGTTCCATTCCATGTGACACGCAATACATCCAATTTTTGCACCGCATCTTTGAATTCCTTGGTAAAAAAAGGCACATTAGAATTTACCGCAATATCTATACCATTTTCACAACTTGTGACCAATGCGGTCCCCGCCCCATTCCAAGGAAGTTTTGATAACTTTGGCAAAATCGCATTTATTTCCGGAACCAAGTTCGGACACTTGTCCACCGCAACAATATTTTTTGTTCCACGTTCAAAAAATCCCAACACACCGTCCGCGAAACAAAAGTCCGCACGTCTGCGAGCACCAGCGGGCGCCCAATACGGTTCTTCGGTAAAATTCATATTGGAAATCTGTGCCAATTTGGTTTCACGATACGACATATCATTAAAATCATATTTGCACCCACCACATACCGAAAACAACGGACATTTTGTCATAAATCACCCTTTTTCAACAAACAAACTCTAACATAATTTCTAACTTGATTCCAGCATGATTTACGCTTAACATATAAATATGAAAAAGCACGAAGATAAGAAAATCGCACTTTTTGCTGGCGCGTTAGATTTACCGTTTTATACGCGCGATGCTTTACGCAAAAACGGTTGGGACGTTTTTGTTATCGGTTTAAAGAATTTTTATGATAAACGTCTTAATCCCGATATGGTTATACGACTTGGCGGTGGCGGTTCCGCCGCACGCGAGGTTAAAAGACGTGGAATAAAAAAACTAACTTTTGTTGGCGCATTGGGACATCCAAATTTATCCGACATACGTCCTGATTTTTGGACACTTACTGCGCTTTTCAAGGTATTAAAAAATCAACGGGGGTATGATTCTATGGCTGTTGCAATGACAAGTGTTCTTGAAAGTCGCGGTTACGAAGTTGTCGCCGCCCAAGATTTGGCACCGGAATTAACTTTTGAAAAAGCCGGCGTTTTAACACGCACAAAACCCGGTCGCACCGACAAGAAAAACATTGAACGCGCCATAGAGGTTTCACACGTAATCGGCGAACAGGATATTGGTGCATCGGTCGTTGTTGATAAACAAGTTATCGCAGTAGAAGCCGCCGAAGGTACCGCAAAAATGTTAGAACGTGTTGTCAATATGCGTCAAAACCGTAAAAAAACAAGCGGGGTTTTCGCAAAGATGACAAAACCCGGCCAAGATTTAAGAATAGATATCCCTGCAATTGGTGTTGATACTGTTAATGCCGTTGCTGACGCAAAATTACGTGGAATTGTTGTAAACACAAAAACATGCTTTGTTGTCAACAAACCCGCTGTGATAAAGACCGCAAATGAACGCAAAATATTTATAATTGCAACCGATGAATAAAGGCACACTTATGCAGAAAAAATGGACCAAAAATCAAATAATCCGTGATGTATATGAAATCGTCAAAGAACAACTTTGTTTATCCGTTGATTTAGACGATGTTGATGATGATTTTTTATCGGGCTATGATATTGCTAAACGTCAAATGAGCAAGTTGGTGAAAAGCACCGAAGAAAAGTTTGATATAAAAATAACCAAGCAAGAAAAACAAGAACTTTCTAATATTGCTGATGTAATGGTTATTGCTATAACAAAAATTTCTGAACGTGGTGATTTAATTGGTGTTGGATTGAATCCACAACCTTGGCGTTGTGCAATGTATCGCCCTAACACTTTTTATCGTCCATTATCCCGTCCTGTTTCTAATCCCGGGGATGAAAGACATTTGACATATAACAGTCGTCAATTTGATGGGGTTGGTGATGATGCATCAATAGATGTCCAAACAATAAAATCAATGAACGTATATTCAAAATTTCGTTCAAAGAATCGATAAAAAACCGCCAAAATGGCGGTTTTAATTTATTTTCTTTTTATATCGACAAGTTTAACTTTGAAAACTACATCCTTGCCCGCCAAATCTGGAACATATTGTTGTGGGAAAGTGATGTTAATATCACGTTCTTCACCTTTTTTCATACCAACAACTTGATCTTCAAAGCCCGGAACAAATTGACCACTACCCAAAACCAAAGGATATGATTTTGCGGTACCACCGGCAAATTGGACACCATTCAAATAACCAGCAAAATCAATAATAGCCGTATCACCCATTTTCGCAGTTTCGTCACTTGCACCACAACCAAAAGTAAACAGCGCACCACACATGCCCAAGACACCCATCATCTTTTTCATATTTTTTCCTTTTTGTTAAATAAAGATTATTGTTCATAAACGCATCTAAAACCATATTCACGCATGGATGCCCCATCGGCTTCTATGCGATAATCAAAAAATGGTGTTGGACGCATTGTTTCAAACGACGGTATATCATATACCACCGCAATCGCACTGGCATTTTTACCACACACGCGTTTCATTTCATAGTCCGCAACACGATCCAAAACGGTTCGCATATTTGCGTCAATATCGGTTCCGTCAGCATTTTGCATCAAGCGTAAACGCATTTCACGCAAATCGCTATTCCCAAGCAAGATTTGAACGCGAACCATTGTCCCCTTGTATTCCTGCCATCTGGTTTCCATACGCGCAGTGGTCCATTTTTTATTTCTTTCTTCTTTTTCGGCCTCGCTAATTGGGCGATACGAATCGATTTCGGCATATTGATTATCCGCCGTCATGGTGCCACCGACACGTTCGTTGTAATACGGCGCATCTTCACCACCATTTGCAAAATCATATTCGTTATACGGTCTGTCATCACCGGCGCATGCCGCCAAAGCCAAAACAGAACAAAGGGTTATAAAAAATGATTTCTTCATATTCGTCTCTCTTTTTTACAATTTTAACAAATAAAGCATTTTGATTCAAGCGGCTATTTATGATAAAATAAAAAATGATGACGAATGTAGTTCTTGAATCTTTATTAAAACCACTGTCGGATTTTTATCGTCCTTCGTTTGTTGAAGAAATCGCGATAAACCATGCCGGCGAAGTTTGGATGCGCCTTCACGGTGCAAAGATTCCGTGGGTTGCGTATGACGCACCGGTGCTTACCAAACAATACCTTGTGGATTTGATTCATACAATTGCGAACATTTACGAACGGCCATTTGACCCCGTCCATGGAATACCGGTTGTTTATGCAACATTACCGGGCAACCATCGTTTCAGTGCGATTGCCGGTCCCAACGTTCAATACGACGAACAGGATATAACCGGTGGTGTCGCCATGAATATTCGTGGTGCAAGTGCGGGCGAAACATCATTTGAAAATTATCATCTTAAACGTGGTGAAAAACTTTTAAAAATAAAACAACGTTCCACGGAACGTCCCGACGACCCATACGAACGGTTGATGAGCGCGATAAACGACGGAAGCCCCATTTTAATTAGTGGTGCCACCGCAACGGGTAAGACAACTTTCCTTAATCACATTTTGACACTTATTGACCAAAATTGCCGTGTTATTACGGTCGAAGACGCACGTGAAATTCGTGTTCCACAAAAAAATCGTGTTCACTTTGTGTTATCACGAACCGAACAAAATAATAATTTCAATTATGCAAGATTATTGGACTTGGTTGTTCGTATGACCCCCGATGTTATTATTGGTGGTGAAATTTCTACGGATAATGCGTCGGTATTATGGGAAATGCTTGGAACGGGACACGAACATTTTTATACAACAATTCACGCGGAAAGTGCCGAAGCCGCCTATGCCGCATTTGCCGACCGAATTTTACACACGCAACCGGCATATGACCGTGCGGAACTTATTGCGGAAATGAAGAAAAAAATCCGCGTTGTTCAACTTGCCCGTGACGGTGCCGTCCGCGCAATTACTGAAATCGTTTAATCATCGCTTTTTATTCTGTTATGGTGTCTGCATAACATTTGGCAATTTTCCAATACGGTTTTACCACCACGTGACCATGGAACAATGTGGTCGCCTTCCATTTCTTCAAAAGGCCAAACTTTATTTGCGTTTTCGGTATTTTTACAATATGGGCAAATACCGTTTTGGCGTTGATGTACCGTGCGTTTAATATTATTATCAAATGTGCGCAGATTCAGATGTTTTTTATCATTATCAAAAACATATTCAAAAATACCTTTCTTGCTTTGAACTTCTTCGTCCGCCATCAACATTCTGACGTTTTTTTGTATTTTGTCGGTATCGTATTCGCCATTGTGATATTTGTTATACAAAATTCCCCACGGTAATCCACGAATTTCGTTATAATAACCATCATCACCAAACACATCGTGAACCCAATCAACAACAGATTTATAGTAATTTATCAATTCATCCGCATTTTCATCATCACGATGCACGGACATATAATTTTTTACTTCGGGGTATAAATCATGATTGGTATCAATTATCCATTCCAATACAAGATGTAATAACGCTTGGCGATTGGCTGCTTCGCTGTTTATCGCGATAATGCTGTGCTTTCTGTCATTATCAAAATAATGATAATTTAATGCGGGGTTATTATCTTTTTTGGAAAAGAACGCTTTGGCACTTGTAAGCCAAGTCCCAGTATAATCGGCGTTTAACAATTCTTGTTCTTCCATAACCTTGCCGGCAATATTAATTGTGTGAAACCATTCTAACTTTTCATCTTCGTCACCATCACAAACATAAACTTGTAATTTATATTCATTCAAAATTTGTTGTTGTTTTTCGGGTGACAAACTCGCAAAAGTTTGTGTGCGTCGTCCATCAAAATTTATTGCGATTGGATTACCATATCCATCATCATTTGTGATAAATTGGCAAATGGAAATAGCGCGTTGTTGTCCATCAATAATTTCAAAAGTTCCATCGGGGTTTTTTGCCCAATACATAACATTCAACGGTAAATTATTATGAACAGATTTCATAACACGGTCACGGTCAGTTGGCGAATATACAAATTCGCGTTGAAATGCGGGACGCACATTTAATTTACCACCAAAAGCGACAACACCATTATCACCGTTGTCACAATAACCATCAACCAATTGAGCAATTGTTAATGTATCCAACAATTCCGCTTTCATAACCATTTTATTCATCCTTTTTCTTGCGAATTAAAATTCTATTATATGGACAACTATGAACTCCATTTTCAGTAACAGACAAATCTGTTCTTCCTCGATAATTTTTTGTTATCCCTAACCCCTTGGCTGTATCGCCAGTCCCCATACCTATAATTTCAAATTGTTCTGGATTATATTTATCAAGGAATGTAATTGGCACACCCATTATACCATCATAATCCATCGGTATATCTGTGGTTTTACCAACATTAATTGCATCATAATTATCGTATTTCGGATACATATATTCATACCCACAATACTTTTTGCCTGTTTCTAATTTTTCTTTTTGTTTTTTTGTAGGTAAATTTGTAAACCACCTTGTTAACCCATTAACTCTTTTAGTCAATTCGTTATTATAGATGAAATTACAAGGTGAATGATATCCAAGCCATATTTTATTGTCACGAATCAACGGGAATATTTCTTTATAAGCCACAGCATTTTTATTTCCGATAATTATAAATTCTTTTTTATACTCCATCAGTTGCGCTACATATTCACGAAACAATGAAAATGGCGGGTTAGTTATAATTATATCCGCTTGTTTCAAAAATTTTATACATTCATCCGAACGGAAATCACCATTACCCTTTAATGGAATTTCTTCTATATCTTCACTGCAAATAATACCATCGCCAGTATTATCTTTGTCCAAAATATACATTTTGGATGCGCCATCACGTTCATAATGTGTCGCAATAACTTTCTTTACTCCGAACGCTTCAAAATTATCGGCAAAATATTTCAGGAAATTTGATTTTGGTGTTCCAAGCCCGATACCAGCATGGTCATCACAATTACAATAAATAACCTTGCCACGAAAATATTTGGCATAATTATTTAACTCTCTCTCAACTTCATCATAACAAGTATAAAACTCATCATCCTTAACTTCTTTTGCATGAAGCATTGTGTGCTTCGCCATGATGCCCCCCCTAGTCGAAAACTAAACCGCCAATAAAAATTGGCGGTCGGGGGTTAGAAAAATCAATCAACAGATGACCTTGTTGGTTTCCAGAATAATCTGTGTTTTATACCAACAACACCCCGACCACAATGTCAGGGTATGGCGCAAAAGGCACCATAACGGATTACGATGCTTTTTGCACCGTGTTGATTAGGCTTTTCTAAGGCCCGAGCTCCAATTCCCATTGAGCTTCGTAGTTATTATATCAAAAAGACACTTGAAAATCAAATTGCCTAAATAGGTTTTACATAAAGTTTTGTGGGTTGACGTCTATTTTTACACGAATGTTCGCCGGCACCTTTACACGCGCCAACCATGTTTTTACCAATGGTTGTAATGCCGCACGCACATCACCCGCAATCAAAAAACGCATACGATACCAATTTCTTACTTGGTATATTTGCGCCATTACCGGTCCCATAATTTTTGCACCGTTCACAATTGGTGCCGCAACACGCAAATCTTCACAGAATTTTTTAAGCACCGCTTCTTTTTGACCCTCTATGACAAGTGCTATTAATTGCCCAAATGGTGGCATTTTTGCGGCACGTCGCGCCGCCATATCTTGTTTTATAAAATCGTCACGATTTCCCGCACAAATTGCACGCAATACGGGATGGTCGGGTTGATATGTTTGCATCAACACACGCCCCGGCAATTCGCCACGACCCGCACGACCGGCAACTTGGAATAATTGTTGAAATGTATGTTCGGCGGCACGAAAATCCGTTCCAAACAATCCCATATCCGCATCAACAACACCAACCAAGGTAAGGTTTGGGAAATGATGACCCTTGGCCAAAATTTGTGTTCCAATAATAATATCCAATTCCCCACTTTCCATTTGTGCGACCAATCTTTCAAGTGATTGACGTGACATCATCGTATCACTTGATACCAACGCCGTTTTTACATTTGGAAAACGTGCCAAAACTTCTTCTTCTATTTTTTCAAGCCCCGCCCCACGCATTGAAACATCAAAACCACAATCGGGACATTTGGTCATTAATGGTGCGGTTCGTCCACAAATATGACAAAGCATTTTACCCAAACGTTTATGGTATGTCATCGCAACCGAACAATCGGAACAAGTTGCAACCCAACCACATTTTTTACATTGAACAATTGGTGCGAAACCACGACGATTTATAAACAATAATACTTGTTGTTTATTGGAAAGTGTTTTTTCAATTTCTTCACACAACTTTGGTGAAAGATGCCCCGTTTGTTCGTCCACCGCATCGGATTTCACCTTGTAATTTTCGGGTTTGTTTTCACGTAAATCTATGGTTTCTATGGTCGGCAAACTTGCCCCACCAAATCGCGAACGCAATATTAAATGTTTATAACGTCCCAATTCCACATTGTTCAACGTTTCTTCGGCGGGTGTTGCACTTGCCAACACAATTGGGAAACCCGCAATCTTTGCGCGCAAAATCGCCATATCACGTCCGTGATAATTTCCCATATCTTCTTGCTTGTACGAAGAATCGTGTTCTTCGTCCACAACAACTAACCCAAGATTTTGCCACGGTAAAAATAATGCGCTGCGCGTTCCGACAAGCATTTTTATTTCGCCGTTCAACACACCACGCCAAATTTCACGACGACGCGCCGCTGTTAAATTACTGTGCCACACAACGGCGGGTGCACCAAATCTTTGTTCAAAACGTTTAATAAATTGTGTGGTAAGTGCGATTTCCGGCATCATCAACAACACCGATTTTCCCATACTGTATGCACGCCACGCGGCATCAAAATAAACTTGGGTTTTTCCACTGCCCGTAATTCCATCCAATAACGTGACGGAAAAACCACCCTTTTCTATATCATTTCCAATGGCATCGGCGGCGGCACGTTGTTCATCATTCAATTCCACCGTATTTGTATCATGGTATTCATACGTAATCGGGCGATTTTTTTCACGCGCCGCCACGGGTTGCAACATATCCTTGGTAATCATGGCACGAACAACCGCCGAACTGACCTTTGCAATGCTTTGAATATCGGAAATTGACATTGGTTCGTTATCATTTAACGAAAACGCATCCGCCACCTTTTGACGATTTTCCGTCATTTTTTGCGTTTCATCCGCAAAGTTATACGCATACAGTTGTTCCATTTTTGGTTCCGCAAAAGCATCCGGAACATTCAATATAAGCCGTAAAACCGCCCCAGGTTGCATCATTGTCCATTCGGACATCCTTTGAATCCACTGTAAATCGGTAATATTAAGTCCACGGGGAAAAACCTCGTTCACATCCTTAATCTTTTCGGGGGCAAGTCCGCTGTCACCAATACCATAAACCACGCCAATATATGGGCGATTCATAACCCGAACACCAACAAAAGTCCCCAAATCCGCGTCCTTGGTCAACCGATAGTCATAACCGGCATTAACAACATTTGGAATCAAAACTTTTACAATGGTACCTGCGCTGAACATACCCGTAAAATAACCATTTTTTTGTTTTTTTTCAACAGCATTTAGAAAAAACACATAAAAACACAAAAAGCACTTGACAAAATTAAAAAAGGTATTATATTTTGACCGGAATTAAAACAAAGGGAGCATAAAAGATGGCTGATCATAAAAGTATAGAATTATCAAAGAAAAACTATATTGACCACATATCTAAATTCATCAAGGAAAACCACAATCCTGGTTTCTTGGCAAATATCCAAAAAGACAGTGATTGGAATACGGTTTGCGAATATGAAAAAACAACCGCAACTGAAATATTATTACAAACAAAAATATTTTTGCGTTTAACTGATTCCGATGCACGTGATACAAAATACAAAAAGAAATTGGTGTGGCATATTGCTGGTTATCTTTCCCAATACTTTAAAAATGCCCCTGAATTCGCGGGCAGCACAAACCAAGCGAAAAAATATTTGCGTGAAACAATTTCTGATTTTATCAATCGTACAAGCACACACAAAAAGATTATAGAAACAGCAAAGAAAATCGGCACCGATCTGGTTCACACATCCGTTTCCCATTGCTATAAAAATGGTAAATTCGTTTTGGTGCAACACGTTTCTTGCGACAGCAAAGGTAAAGATTTTATCTATAAAGACGATGCTGAGTTCAAAGCGAACAATGAAAAAGATATATTGAAATTCTTGCGCGAAATTCGTGCTGAACGTACCGCCAAAGAAATGAAAAGCAAAACGGCACCGGCAAAAAAGAAATCAAGAAATGCGCAAGTAAAATCTATGATAGATAAAAAACGCGCTTTGCTTGCAAAATCTCAATCAAAATAAAAGGCATAAAAATGATTACAGATTTTAAAACATTACTTGAAACCGAAGTTAAAGTTTTTTTTGGAAACGCTTATAAAATGGTTCCGGAAAGCCCATACAACGAAAACGCAAAAGTCGTTTGGGGTAAAAAAACAATTTACGACCAAGAAATTGCGGATGCGCTTATTTCTACGGCACGCACTTCTATTGCTACATCAAGCAGCAAAGATTTGAATTACTTGAAAACATATTCTGATTGGCTTGCGGACTTTGTGGCACAATACACAAAATTTTCGCCGGTAAATGGTGAAAGTTTTATGCGCGCACATGACGAAATAAAAAAGATTTTGTTTGAAGATTCTTTGTACATCCAAGGTATTCGTATGCACCAAGAAGAATTGTCAAATCAAAACGAACAAGAAGAAAATGAATTTTTACAAGATACCCGTAACGAAACGGAAAAGTTCATTGAAAACACCCGCACTATGCGTAACGGTTGTATTGTTCGCGCCACGCCAAAGGGTGATATGTACGCGACCCGTCGCAATGGCCGCAAGGTAATCATTGATACCTATAAAAACGACCGTGCACACAATTATCTTGTAAAACAAGCAAAATATTCTAGATAGTTTATTTCAAAAGCAAATCTAAATCATTATCTGTTGATATATGATTGATAATCAAATCGGCATTGAACTGGGTTCTGAACCACGTTCTTTGCCGTTTTGCATATTGGTTAGTTTTTATAACCCAATTTTCTATGGCTTCATCGCGCGTCACACGTCCGGATAAAAAATCACACAATTGAACCGCACCAATTGCACGCGTTGGATTCAATCCATTTTCAATAATATATTTTGCTTCATCCATCGCGCCCCCCGAAAGCATTTCCGGAATACGCGCCGCAATACGTTCATGTAAAATATCCAATGGTGGATTTATCACTATTTTAAATGGCGTTGGTGTTATTGCACCTTGACGTGGTTTTTCCTGCCACCATGAAAGTGGTTTCCCTGTTTCCATAAAAATTTCCAGCGCACGTGCCACACGTTGGGAATCGGTTGCGACACAATCGGGAACCATCGCACGTGCCGCCTTTATATCATTTGCCACCATATCACGTGCACGACGACGATTTTCATCCGATATTTCCGGCATGGGCGAAATACCATTTACAATTCCATTTATGTAATATCCCGTTCCACCCACAAAAATTGGAACATAACCGTTTGCCAACGCCCAATCATATTCATCACGTGCAAGTTTTATGTAATCGGCAACACTTATTTGTTCGCTTAACGGTAAAATAGAAAAAAGACGATATGGAACACCATCTATGTTATCCGCAATTTCACGTTCGGCGAATGGACTTGCGGAAATATTTTCTATGCCACGGTATATTTGCACGCTGTCGCAATTTATGATTGCGCCATTTATTCTTTGTGCCAACTTATGCGCCATTCCTGATTTTCCGGATGCCGTTGGTCCCGTGATAATATAAGATTTATGTATCGTCATACCACGATTATAAATGCCTCCGCCCACAAATTCAAGCGCACCAAAAATAAATTGGAAAATATTGCCCAAAATGATAAAATACCGTCGTATAAACCAAAGGAAGAAAAAATGTCAAAAATACGAGTTGCAATAAACGGTTTTGGGCGTATCGGTCGCCTTGTTTTGCGTGCCGCTTTGGAATCGGGACGCAAAGATATTGAATTTGTCGCGGTGAACGATTTAGCACCCGCGGAACAAAATGCTTATTTATTAAAACATGATTCTGTTCATGGCAATTTACCAATGGATGTAAAATTGGATGGCGATTATATTTTGGTCGGCAAACAAAAAATCAAATGCTTGTCCGAAAAAGACCCAACCAAATTACCATGGGGTAAAATGAAAGTTGATGTTGTTATGGAATGCACCGGTATATTTACCGCCGCTGAAAAAGCGCGCGTTCATATTGATTGTGGTGCAAAACGCGTTTTGGTTTCTGCGCCATCCGCTGGTGCCGACAAAACAATCGTTTTCGGTGTTAATGAAAACACACTTACAAAAAAAGATATAATTGTTTCCAACGCATCTTGCACAACAAATTGCTTGGCACCCGTTGTTCAGGTCTTGGATAAAAAATTCGGTATTGAATCGGGTTGGATGACAACCGTTCACGCATATACCGGCGACCAACAATTACTTGATAAAAATCACAAGGATTTTCGTCGTGCACGCGCTGCGGCTATGTCCATGATTCCAACAAGCACCGGTGCTGCAAAAGCAATTGGTTTAGTGTTACCAAAATTGGCTTGCAAATTGGATGGTATCGCTATTCGCGTTCCAACACCCGATGTATCGGTCGTTGAATTGGTTGTGAACCTTGCTAAAAATGCAACGGTTGAAAAAATCAACAATGCTATGCTTGCAAATGTTTCGCAAACATTTGGCTATAATGAAATGCCACTTGTTTCCATTGACTTTACACATGATTCACACAGTTCCATTTTTGACGCGACCCAAACACGCGTCCTTGGTGACCGCTTGGTTCATGTGACCGCATGGTATGACAACGAATGGGGATTCTCTAATCGTATGAGTGATACCGCCGTAGCCATGGGCAAATTACTCTAAGTGGTTAGTGTTAGTGGTTGGTGATTAGTGCTAGTAATAAAAACAACCGCCCACTAGGGCGGTTTTTTAGTGGTTTGTGTTAGTGGTTAGTGCTAGCCATTTTTTTGTTGTTCAATCTTAAAATGAAATTCTTTTTCGCCTTGTTTCTCTTTTAAATACTCCCATATTCTTTTACTTCTTTTCCTTATACACTTTTTCAAATTATCATATAAATTTTTCCATTCCTTTTTGTCTTTGGGATAATTACTCGTTTTTTCCAAAATCTTTTCATCAAGTTTTTTACGTTTTTTATAAAAATGTTTAAAAAGATTTATCGGTTCATAATACTTGTTCACAAAATCTTTCAGAAAGAAAAAGTCAATATAGTTTTTGAACCCTTCTTTACCCTCTCCAAATAATCTAAAAAATTTTTCGTTTTCTAGTTGATCTAAGCTAGCCCTCAAGGGATTCTTGGCATATTCTTCTTTTTTTTCATACCATAACTTGATGCATAGCAATGTTATATCTATCCTATCCGCAACTTTTTTATTTATCCCTCTACTTTGATTTATTGTTTGCCTTCCTTTTTCTTGTTTAAAAGCAGGGAAAAGCAAACTTCCACCTATGACATATTTCCATTCTTTTTGGGAACCCATAGCAGTTTTATTTTTTTCATTTTTTCTTTTATAATTACGATACAATGCCTCAAAATTATCCGAACTAAGAGTAAGCGTAATTTTGCCGTTTTGAGAATTTTTATCTTCTATATCTAACTTCAAATATCCACTAATTGTTTCTTTCCCTCTTTTTTCTGTTTTTGCTTTGCGCAATCCTTCCAACACTCCCTTTTTCCACAATACACTATGATAGTCCCATAAGTTTTCACTTTGCTTATCGGGATCCCACTTTTTACATTTTTCTGGTTTATCATCATGAAAATCGTAGTTTACATCTATTTTTATTTCTGTCATAAAAAACACCACTACCCACTAACACCAACCACTAACACTACCCACTCAGTCCCGCCAACACACTTTTTCAAACAGAGATTCTATTTCCTTGCGAACGGAATCATTTTCAAAAAATGCATTTCTTGCTTCGGCGTTTGTGCGATTATTTTCTTCTTCAAAATGTGGAATATAACGTTGAACCGCAAAATCTTTGACACCAAGCGATGCAACATCATGTGCGATTGCCACCAAGTCATCAACCGATACAAATCGCGGGTCACACGTGACACGGACTTCTATTGGTTTTTCCGTCTTTAACCACACGCCCAAACTTTTCTTCATTTGGTCGTATGCAACATTTATTCCCGTTAATTTTTCGTAATTTATTTTGGTTGCTTTGTAATCAAGTCCGACCCAATCAACCAAGTCCGCCATCTTTTCAAGCATTTCCGGATAAAAACCATTGGTATGTAATCCAATGGCAAAACCCATATCACGAACTTTCTTTATGTATTCAATTAAATTCTGTCCTTGCATCAACGCTTCGCCACCAGAAAATACAACACCTTCTAATTTGCCGACGCGTGACTTTAACCATTCAAGAACCTTGTCGGGGTCATATTCACCATCACCCGAATCTATCAGATGGCGGTTGGAACAATAAGCACAACGCAAAGGACATCCAACCAAAAATAACACAGCGGCTAATTTCCCAGGAAAATCTATCGTTGTGAAAGATACCAGCCCGCCAATCTGAATATTGCTCATTATCCTATGCCGCCATTTTCAACAATTCAACATGACGTTGACCCGTGGTCAAACCGTTTTCTTCGGTAAATGTTTTTCTCTCGCAAAATTCTGAATATTTGCCAATGTTAAAGTTGCTCACCGGTCTGATGTAACCCATACTGCGTGAAAAAACTTCGCATTTTGTTCTTTGGCTATTATTCAACATTTTTTTCTCCTTCCTTTTTTATTGTTTGTTTTTTTGTTTTTTATGCCTCGTTAGATGCATCGGTAAAACCAATTTCCGCATCACACTTTGGACAAAACTCATGACGACCAGGGATATAACCATGCTTTGGACATATAGAGAATGTCGGGGTCAAAGTCATATATGGAATCTTGTAATTTTCAAATATCGTGCGAACAATCTTTTGTGCCGCTTCACCGGATGAAACAGGTTCCCCCATGTAAAGATGTAACATTGTTCCGCCTGTATATTTGCGTTGTAATTCTTCCTGGTGTTCCAGTGCAACGAACGGATCGTCCGTAAAGTTCACTGGCAACTGGGTTGAATTGGTGTAATATGGCGCTTCGCGTGTTCCCGCCGTGATAATATCCGGGAAATTCTTTATATCGGTTTTTGCGAAACGATACGCACAACCTTCGGCCGGTGTTGCTTCCAAATTATACATATTTCCGGTCTGTTCTTGGAATTGAGCCAAGTGGTCGCGGATAAAGTCCATTAAATCCAAAACTAATTTTTTACCAAACGGTGTGGCGATGTTATCTTTGCCATTTGTGAAATTCAAAACCATTTCATTTGCACCGTTGACACCGATTGTGGAAAAGTGATGGTTCCAATCCCCAAGATAGCGTCTTGTGAAAGGATACAAACCGTTTTCCATATTCTTGGAAATAATCTTACGTTTGATTTCCAACGAATCACGAGCCAATGTCAATAACCGTTCTAATTCACGGAACAAACCTTCGCGGTCCCCCTTGTGTGTATAACCCAAGCGAGCCAAGTTTATTGTCACAACGCCAATTGAACCTGTTTTTTCCGCGGAACCGAACAAGCCGCCACCACGTTTCAACAATTCACGCACATCCAAGCGCAAACGACAGCACATAGAACGAACATCCGTTGGATTCAAATCAGAATTCAAGAAATTCTGGAAGTTTGGAATACCATATTTCGCCGCCAAATCAAACAACGGTTTGACGTTTGGATGGTTCCAAGGGAAATCGTTTGTGATGTTATATGTTGGAATTGGGAAAGTGAACGGACGTCCTTGGGCATCACCTTCGGTCATAACTTCCAAAAACGCTTTGTTTATCATATCCATTTCGGCTTGTAATTCGCCGTATGTGAAATCAACTTGTTTACCACCAATAAATGGACGTTGTTTCTTTAAATCTTCGGGACAAGTCCAATCAAATGTAAAGTTGATAAATGGTGTTTGTGTTCCCCAACGACAAGGTACCGCGCAATTAAATACCAATGTCTGCATAGCGTTTTTGACATCGGAATAAGACATATTATCTATGCGAACATATGGTGCCAAATAAGTATCAACCGATGAAAACGCTTGTGCACCAGCAAATTCGTTTTGCAACGTGCCAAGGAAATTCACCATATGGGAAATCGCGGTCGCCATGTGACGTGCCGGTTGACATTGCAAGAATCCCGGAACACCGTTAAATCCTTCGTAAAGCAATTCGCGTAATGACCAACCAGCGCAATATCCCGTCAACCAACCAAGGTCATGAATATGAAGCGCGGCGTTTTTGTGTGCTTCGGCAACTTCGCGTGGATATAAACTAAGCCAATATTCCGCGGTCACACGTTCACTTGTACGCAAAATCAAACCACCGATGGAATAACCAACATTCGCGTTTTCTTTGATACGCCATTCGGAACCACTGACATAACCGTTTATAACTTCAACGGCATCAACATATGAATCACGAATTTCCGAACGTTTTTGACGATAAATAATATACGCCTCGGCTGTTTTATATGCTTTGGCGTCCATTAACTTTTTAATAACTATTTCTTGTATTTCTTCAACAGTTGGTGTTTTGTTGGAAAAAGATTTATCCAATTCGGCCAAAACATCACTTGTCACCTTTGCAATATCTTCATCAGATATTTCGGTTGTGACGCTAACCGCTTTTTTAATAGCATCATAAATTTTCTTGGCATCAAAAGGAATCGTTTCCCCAGAACGTTTTTGAACCACCATCACATTACATTTAAATGTTGGTGCCATTTGCATATTTACTTCTTTTTGTGTTTCAGACATAACAAACTCCGATTTTTACAAAAAACACAAGATATTGTGGTTGTTTAATTGTTTCTATAACAATATATGGTTTTTTTCAAAAATAAACAATTCATAAAAATGAATTTTTTTTATTTTTTCGCTTTACTTTGAAAAAATCCCAGTTTCTGCACCTTTCAGGACATACGTCCTATCCACTTTTTTCCACCAAAACAATTTTTGTGTAAAAAAAGCATAAAAAAACACACCGCCTCCGATTCGAAAAACAACAAAAATTACCAAATATTGTGATTTTTATTCGTTTTTCTTACTACATATAGTATTTTTATAAAAATCTGTGTAAATACATAAAGTTAGTTTTTACCAACCGAATCAGTTGTAAAAATCCCACCCAAAACCACCATAAACCTAACACCTTATTTTTAGGTTGTTTTTACCGTGCTTATACGGTTATAATATCGGGAACTAATTAGAACCAAGAAAAAGTACTATGATTACGAAAGATTTGAAAAATGTGTACGATATGTTGCTTCGTGCATGCAAAGAAAACAAAAAACGCATATTTTTTGTTCGCCAAAATGAAACTTATACCGATTTATTAAACGCCGTAAAACGTCGCGCCGTGTTGTTATCAAAAAAACTCCATATCAAGGCGGGCGATACCGTGGCACTTTTATCGGGCAACACACCGGAATTTATCAAATCTTATTTTGCCATTATTTCCCAGGGTGCACGCGTCCTTATGTTGGATACTGGTTTATCCCATAATGAACATCTTAATATGATGAAGCGCACAAAATGCAAACTTGTTTTGGCACAAAAACATTATATTAGCGATGACGGTCCAAAAATGTTTGATATCGAATCGATTGATGACACTGATGAAAAAGATTTCGTTGCTGCTGATTGTAATCGTGATGATATCGCTATGTTGTCTTTTACTTCGGGTTCAACGGGCAATCCGAAAATCGTCGGTATAACCCACAACAATTTAATATCAGTGGCCCAAGGCGCACAATTCTTTAAAGTGGCTGTTCAACCTGATTATACATTTTATGGTTTCTTGCCGTTATATCATATATATGGTGTTGTTATAAACATAATCGTTCCATTGGTGCTGAATTCAAGATTGTTGTTGCAACCGGTATTAAACCCACGTGAATTTTTTAAAGATTTCCAACAATATAAACCCGAAGTTATCCCTGGCGTTCCACGTATTTGGGAAACTTTTTATAAAAAAATAGTCCAAGGCGCGCGTGAAAAACACGTTTACACAATTATGAAAATTGTTGTTTCTATGCGTCATGTTCTGCGTGCAATCGGATTGGGGTGCTTGGTTCGTCGTGTGACAAAACCTGTTCACGACATATTTGGTGGAAACACACGTGTTCTTATTTCTGCGGGGGCAACACTTAAACCATCAATTCGCAAATTTTACGAAAGTTTGGATTTTATTGTCGGTGATTGTTATGGATTGACCGAAACAACGGGACCAGCAAATTTCAATTTTGCGGTTAAAATGCCCGACGGTTCTATGCACTATGCGGGACCATTCGAAGGAAATGAAATAAAGATTCACAATCCCGATAAAAACGGTGTTGGTGAAATATGGGTTCGTGGTCAACTTGTTATGCCATCTTACATAGATAACAAGGAAGCAAATGATGCCGCCTTTGAAGATGGTTGGTATAAAACGGGCGACATTGGAACGATTGATCGTCACGGTCGCTTGACCGTCAAAGGACGCCAAAAGCAAGTCATTGTTTTGGACAGTGGTAAAAATGTTTACCCTGATGAATTGGAAGATTTATATATGCAAAACGACCAGATTTTATCCGCCGCTGTTTTTGAATATACCATCAACGGAAAGATTGTCCCCTTTGCTGTTTTCCAAGTGACACCGGGAACAACCTTGGCACAAACAAATTTACTTTTAAAAGCATCAAATCTGAAAATTGCGCCATATAAATGGGTAAACCATTTCGCAATTACGGAAAAAGAATTACCACAAACTTCGGCAAAGAAAATCAAACACTTTCTTGTCAAAGAAATGTTGGAACACGGCGAATTTGAGGTTTTTAAATAAACATTCTATTTATCCCCCTGTTCCATAGGATAGTTGGTTTTTTGAACAAAAACAGGTTGTTTTTTTCAACTAACTATGCTAGTTTGATACGGAAGAAACAGGTAAAAGGATAAAAAATGGAAAAAAATCTCTATTGTTCGGAATTGTTAAAAATGTTGCAAAACATCGCCAAGAATCCGGAAAATCACGTGGGGAGTGATGTATGGAATAACCCAAAATCTAATTTCATCAACATTGAAGATTCTGTTGGTGTGGTAAAAGATAAAAATGACAAAACTATTTTTGAAGCCCCGAAAAATCACGATGGCAAAATAATAAAAAGGGATGAAAACGGTATGGTACTTGCGGATCAAACCGAGATAATTCCAAAAGATGTATCAAAGAAATTGCATGATATTATTATGAAAAGAATTCAACGAGAAGCAAAATTAGAACGAAATCTTGATTTTAACCAAACGAAAATGTTGAAATATTTGGAACAATTTGCTCATAACAAATAAGTTTTTAAACTAAGCGCATAATTTACAATATATGCAACACCACCCATTTTGGGTGGTTTATTG
>Ga0265299_10000350_pt1 | contig 59015 bp, 46 predicted proteins | sample AusTroGonzalo_MG_4_FD_193485 | JGI IMG/M metagenome (GOLD analysis project Ga0265299, IMG submission 193485) | Bovine rumen microbial communities from tropical cattle in Woodstock, Queensland, Australia - Gonzalo_02 | ecosystem: Host-associated > Mammals > Digestive system > Stomach > Rumen ...
TGCGTTGCGTTGCGTTGCGTTGCGTTGCGTTGCGTTGCGTTGCGTTGCGTTGCGTTGCGTTGCGTTGCGTTGCGTTGCGTTGAGCATCATTTTGTCTTCAAATTGAATCAACAAAAACGAGAAATTTTAGAGAGATGTGCTTGAAAGGCAAGTTTTTGTGCTTCGACAGGCTCAGCAACCAAAGACAAGCTCAGCAACCTAAGCCCTCTCAGTCGCTTTGCGACAGCTCTCCCAAAGGGCGAGCCAAGATTTGTTTTAACCACTTGTTTTTAAACATTTTTCCAGTATAATTCATAGGTTTTTTTGAGATGGAGGTTATTATGTCTTCTCAAAACGGACTCGATATAGCAATCTCGGAAATGAAAAACGGCCAATACGAAACTTACACTGATTTCGACGAGTTTCTTTTGAAGTTGCAAAAAGAAGAATCTATAGAAAAATGCGACTATACAAAATGGAGACATTCTTTTGTCGATAGTATCGAGACATTCGATGATTTGGATGATTTTGTGGAAAAATCCAAAGAAAAAGCGCAGTTTCAAGGCAAGGCCAAAGAAATTCTTTAAAAATTCGTAAGTGTTTTAAATCAAAGAAAAATTTTAATATTCTTCATTTCTCTCAGAATGACTATGCAAAAAAAACGGGGGCCGAAGCCCCCGCTTTAACAAGATTCCCTCAAGGGCTCCCCTGAAGTAGGGGAGCTGCCGTAAGCGGCTGAGGGGTCAATTAAAGAATATCGTTGTCGTTGAGCTTTTTGAGTCTCTCGTAACGGTCTTTGAGGTCAGCCTTGAGCATAGCGTGAAGTTTAGCTGCTTCGTTCGGGAAGAGTTTGGTGAGCGATTTGAAGCGGACTTCTCTGTCAAGGAGTTCCTGCGGATCGCGTGTCGGCTCTTTGCTGTCAAGCTGGAACGGATTCTTTCCTTCCTTTCTGAGTTCCGGATTGAATCTGTAAAGAGGCCAGTAGCCTGCTTCGACTGCGAGTTTCTCTTCGTTCTGGCTGTGCGACATGTCAATACCGTGGTTGATGCACGGAGCATAAGCGATGATGAGTGAAGGTCCGTTGTATTTCTCAGCTTCGGTCATAGCTTTGACGAGCTGGTCGTGGTTTGCGCCCATTGCAACGCTTGCAACGTAGATGTAACCGTAAGTCATCGAAATCATTCCGAGATCTTTCTTTCTAACTTTCTTTCCGCTTGTCGCGAATTTCGCAGTCTGACCGAACTGGGATGCCTTTGAAGCCTGACCGCCCGTATTGGAGTAAACTTCGGTGTCGAGAACGAGGATGTTGACGTTTTCGCCGCTTGCGAGAACGTGGTCAAGACCGCCGTAACCGATATCGTAAGCCCATCCGTCGCCGCCGAGGATCCAGATCGACTTCTTGACGATGTAGTCGCTGAGGTCGTAGATTCTGTCGAGCGTTTCGCAGCACGGATCGCCGTTTGCGAGAACGTTCATGATCTTCGGATAGAGCTCTTTTGTCTTTTCTGCATCTTCCTTGTTGTCGATCCATTCCTGGAAGAGCTTCTTAGCTTCTTCGCAGAGTGTGTCGCCGCATTCGCAGGTCGGATTTTCGATAGCTTTCTTCATGAGAGCTTCGAGAGTATTTCTTTTCTGTTTTACAGCGAGAGCGATACCGAAGCCGTGTTCCGCGTTGTCTTCGAAAAGGCTGTTTGCCCATGCCGGACCCATGCCGTTTTTGTTCTTGCAGTAAGGAATCGTCGGAGCGGTTCCGCCGTAGATCGAGGAGCAGCCCGTTGCGTTGGAAACTATCATTCTGTCGCCGAAAAGCTGAGTGATGAGTTTGACGTACGGAGTTTCGCCGCAGCCTTCGCATGCGCCGCTGAACTCGAAGAGCGGCTGCTGGAGCTGGCTGCCTTTTACGGTGTTCTTCGGAAGAAGGTCGTCTTTTACCGGAACCGTGATCGAGAAGTCGTTGTTTGCAGCTTCTTCGTCAACGATCTCGCCGAAGTGAACCATCTCGAGAGCTTTGTTCTTCGCGATGCAGATGTCTGCGCAGTTTCCGCAGCCGAGGCAGTCCATCGGGTAAACCTGCATTCTGAATTTGAGACCTTCGAGACCTTTGCCGATAGCTTTTACGGTCTTGAAAGTTTCGGGAGCGTCAGCCATTTCTTCTTCGGTAAGAAGGACAGGTCTGATCGCAGCGTGCGGGCAGACGAACGAGCATTTGTTGCACTGGATGCAGTTTTCCGGGATCCATTTCGGAAGTTTTATAGCTACGCCGCGTTTTTCGAATTTCGTCGTGCCGGTCGGGAAGGAGCCGTCGGGGCCGGGAAGTTCGCCGTGAACGTCGTTAGCGAATCTGCTGACAGGAAGGTCATCGCCGTTCTGACGTGCGATCGGGTTGATGATCTCTTCGACCATATACTGCTCAAGGTCGCTGCTGTATGCTTCGTGAACTTTGTGGATGTCGATAGCGACTTCCTTGGAGTTGAGCCAAGCTTCCTTATCGTATTTGATCTCTTTGATCTCGGTGCCTGCCGCGTCAACTGCAGCGTTGTTCATGTCGACGATGTTCTGGCCTTTCTTGCCGTAGGACTTCTGGTTTGCGTTCTTGAGGCTTGCAACTGCCTGCTCGAACGGAATGACTTCGGAAAGTTTGAAGAATGCGGTGAGCATTATCATGTTGATTCTCTTTCCGAGTCCGAGACCTTCGGCGATCTTGACTGCGTCGATTATGAAAACTCTGCCGTTCTTCTTCGCGATGTCCTTCTTGAGGGCTGCCGGAAGGTTTTCTTCTGTCTCTTTTTCGTTCCAGTTGGTGTTGAGAACGAAGATGCCGCCGTCTTTCAGGTTCTTGCTGAGGTCGTACATGTTTACGTAAGCCTGGTTGTGGCAAGCGATGTAGTCAGCAGTCGTGATGAGGTACGGAGATTTGATCTTCTCGTGGCCGAATCTGAGGTGGCTGACAGTGAGACCGCCCGATTTCTTCGAGTCGTATGAGAAGTAACCCTGTGCGTACTGTTCGGTTTCGTCGCCGATGATCTTGATCGCGTTTTTCGAAGCGCCGACCGTACCGTCAGAACCGAGACCGTAAAGCATGCACTGAACGGTTCCCTTCGGAACTGTGTCGAGGATTCCGTATTTGAGCGATCTGTAGGTGACGTCGTCTTCGATACCGACCGTGAACTGGTTCTTCGGTTCTCTTGCCTTGAGGTTGTCGAAAACAGCCTTGACCATGCCGGGCGTGAATTCTTTCGAGGAAAGACCGTAGATGCCGCCGACGACTTTGATCGTCTCTCTCTTGTTGTAGAGAACGGTGGAAACGTCTTTGTAAAGAGGTTCGCCTTCGCTGCCGGGTTCTTTCGTTCTGTCAAGAACAGCTATTGCTTTGACCGATGCAGGGATAGCTCTCATAAGGTGCTCTGCGCTGAACGGTCTGAAAAGGCGTACTTTTACGAGACCGACTTTTTCGCCCTGTTTGAGCAGGAAGTCGATGGTCTCTTCGATCGTGTCGCATGCGCTGCCCATAGCGATGATGACTCTCTCAGCCTCTGCGTGGCCGTAGTAGTCGAAAAGGTGGTAGCTTCTGCCGGTGAGTTTGGAAACGGCGTCAAAAGCTTCCTGAACGATCATCGGAGCGTTGTCGTAGTAGCTGTTGCTTGCTTCTCTTGCCTGGAAGAAGATGTCGGGGTTCTGAGCAGAACCTTTGAGCACCGGTCTTTCGGGGCGGAGAGCTCTTTCTTTGAAGTCAGCTATTGCATCGTAGGGAACGATCGTTTTGATATCTTCGTCGTCGAGTATCTCGATCTTTGAGATTTCGTGGCTCGTTCGGAAGCCGTCGAAGAAGTGAATGAAGGGAAGTCTTGCCTTAAGCGCCGAAACGTGTGTTGCAAGCGCGAGGTCGTAAGCTTCCTGGACCGATGTGCTGGAGATCATGCAGACACCTGTCTGACGGCATGCCATAACGTCGGTGTGGTCGCCGAAAATCGAAAGCGCGTGGCTTGCTATTGCTCTTGCTGTGACGTGGAAAACGCCCGGAAGAAGCTCGCCGGCGATTTTGTAAAGGTTGGGGATCATAAGAAGAAGACCCTGGGATGCGGTGTAAGTCGTGGTGAGAGCACCGCCGCTGAGGGATCCGTGGACCGCGCCGCTTGCGCCGCCTTCGGACTGAAGTTCGGCAACGATAAGGTCGTTTCCGAAAATGTTTTTCTTGCCGTTAGCGCTCCATTCGTCGGTAACTTCGGCCATCGGCGAGCTCGGAGTGATAGGATAGATCGCCGCAACTTCAGTCATCGGGAAACTTGCGTAAGCGACAGCCGTGTTTCCGTCAACACATTTCATAGTTTTTTTTGCCATAAAATCCTCCGTATAGAAAAGTTAGTTGATATAAGTCTTCCCGTTGAAAGCCTCGAGAACCGTTCTCCTGTCGAGAACATCGGGTGCCGCACCGGCCGGAAGCCCTCTCGCTATGCGGGAAAGTTTAACGTCACAGTTTTCAAGCGAATCCTTGATGTAGAGCGTAGTCGCGTCGCCTTCGATCGAGAAGGGGAGGGCGAGCAGTATCTCCTTCCCCGGATTTGCGAGAACACGCTCCTTGAGTTCCGCAATCCTTAAGTTTTCGGGAAGAATGTGTTCGAGCGGCTCGATAAGACCGCCTAAAATGTGGAAAGAACCTCTGAAACAGCCGTTGCGCTCGATCGCCGACATATCGCCGTAAGTCGCAACGACGCAGATCACATCGGAATCGTCGGCGCAGTTAGCGCACTTTTCCCCGGCTGGTTTGAAAGTTCCGCACTTTTCGCAGATTTCCACATTTTCCGAAATATCGATTATGTTTTTCAGAATTTCCTTGAACCTCGGTTCGCAAAGGACGGAATAGGAGAGTTTCTGTGCCGCTTTAAGCGAAATTCCCGGCAGTTTTTTGAACTCTTCGACGAGTTTTCTCATCGACTGAGCCGCCGGCGAAGTGAGTGTCCTCTCCTGAAAATCCATCTTTACCGCTTAGAAAAGTCCCGGGAAACCGTTGATTTTATTGCCGACAAGCTTCGAAAGCCTGTTTTCTTTCTCTTTTCTGACCGTTTCGATGCTCTGGTTTACAGCAGCGATGAAAAGGTCGGTGAGCATATCTGAATCCTCGCCCGAAATGAGCTCTTTCGAAAATTCGAGATTCGTTATTTTCATATCACCGTTCATCGTGACTTTGACAGCTCCGCCGCCAGCTTCAGTTGTGAAAGTTTCGGTTTTGAACTCAGCCTCGAGAGCTGCCATTCTCTTCTGCATTTTCTGAGCCTGCTGCATAAGACTCTGAATATTCATTTTAACCTCCGGAAATTAACAAAAAAACGCTACAAAATAATAATAAGAAGTTAAAAGGCAAGTTTTTGTTGTATCTCTTTAATTCAGCGCTTTCAGGATTTCGTTTGCCAGTTCTTCGGTGATTCCTCTGACTTGCATGAGTTCCTCGATGTTTGCCTCTTTTATCGCGGCTATTGTGCGGAATTTTTCAAGCAGCGCGTTTTCTCTCGCTTTGCCGATCCCTTTGACTTTCGAGAGAGGGAAATCGAGCCTTCCTTTGCGCAGTTCGCGGTTGAAAGTTATCGACAAACGGTGCGTCTCGTCGCGTATCGCTTTCAGGGTCATCGCAAAAACTGTGTCCTGAAGCACTAACTCGTTTCCGGATCCGTCAATCAGAAGTTCCATTCCTTTGACGTTATGCCTGTCTTTGATGATCCCTGCGACTTTCACAGCGCCGTTGATGACCGAATTTACCGATGAGACCTGCCCCTCGCCGCCATCGATCAGCAGAAGAGAGGGTTTTTCGAGAGAGTTTTCTTCCCAGCGTTTGAGAAGACGCGCCGCGACTTCGCGCAGACTGCCGAAATCGTCAACACCTTTGACTGTTTTGATTTTGTATCTGCGGTATTTCTTTTTGTCGAATTTGCCGTTTTCCCACCAGACCGCGCCGGCGACGTTGTATTCGCCGTAAAGAGTAGAAATGTCGAGGCAGAGTATCGACGAGACCTTGGTTTTTAGGAATTTCGAGATGACTGAGAGCGATTTGTTCGTCTTTTCGGTATCGTTCAGGAAAACGCGAATGTTCTGCTCGATGTTGGTTTGCAGCATTTTGAGGATCTCGCCGCACGCAAGCCCTGTTTTTCTGATGTCGCGCTGCAAGATCGCAGAAATTTCCTCTTTGGTGAGCGTTTCAGGGAAAAGAAATATTTTGTCAGGAGTGTCGCGCCCTGCGTAGAACGAACTTAGAAATGTCGAGACCCAGCTTTTCATGTCCTCGAAAATACCTGTTGCCGAGAACGATTTGAGCGAGATCATCTTTCCTTCGCTGTATCTTGCCGCAGCCGCGAAAAGAAGGTCGCCGAGACGCTTGAAACAGAAGAAATCCTCGGCGCCGTTTCCCGAAAACTCGACCGAATATTTCCGCTTGATGTCTGGCAGAAGTGTCAGCAGATCCCGCAGTTTTGCCGCTTTTTCAAAGTTGAGATTTTCGGCATTTGAAGCGATCTTTTCCTGGATTATCCTCGAAATTTCGTTCCACTTTTTCCCTTGCAGGATCTCGATCGTGTTTTTCACGTTTTCAAGATATTTTCCGCGGTCGGCGTCTTTTCTGCACGGGGCAGGGCATAAGCCGAGCTCGAAGTTTATGCACCCTTTCGGACGCTTGTTCGAGCAGTATTTGAGCGGATAAAGTGCCTGGATCAGCGATTTCAGCGAGTTCATAAGGTTTATCTGCGTGAAAGGACCTCTGAAATATTTCAGTTTTTTGCTGAGACGTCTTGTGGAAATGAGGCGCGGCCACTCTTCGTCTGTGACTGCGAGATATGGATATGTTTTATCGTCCTTGAGGTCGATGTTGAAAAGGGGCTGCCTGTTTTTGATCAGCAGATTTTCGAGAACGAGCGCTTCCGTCTCCGAATTCGTGAGGATGATCTCGACGCTTCCCGCTTTTTTCATCAGCGATTCGACCATGGGTCTGCTGTCGGTCCCTGAAATATACTGCGAAACACGCGCTCTCAGATTCTTAGCCTTGCCGATATAGATCACTTTCCCGAGCTTGTTCTTGAACTGATAGACTCCCGGTGTTTCGGGCAGCTTTTTCAGCAGATTTTCATCAATGATGTAGGAATTTCCGGTGTTTTCTGGCGTGGACAAGATTATTTTCTTTTGTAAATATATATTTTGTTGTCTTCGTAAAGAGTTACGATGATTTCGTTTATGCCGTCGCCGTCAAGGTCAACGATCTGCATTCCGCCGGCCTGGCCGAAAGAACCTGCTCCCATCGATGCTCCTGCAAAGCCGTCAAGGGTGTGCTGGGTGAAAGTTCCTGCCGGATTCTGCTCGAACCAGAATACGCGGGAATCGCCGTCGCCGCTGACGACGAGGTCAATCAGACCGTTGCCGGTGATGTCGCCGTAGCCGAAGAGCCCGGGCGCAGCCTGATTTGACAGGTTCCTCGACTGGATATCGGTCGCAATGTTTTTCTTAGGCCATTTCTGGGTCGGCTCTTCGGGAATGTCGAAAATGAAAACGCCTTCCTTCGGCCCGTTGGGCTTGCTTGCGGAGTTGACATGGTTTACGCCGACCGCTCTTCTTATGCCGTCGCCGTAAAGGTCGTCGATGATCTCAAGCATGAAGCTTTCGCCTGACTCGTTGTCGATAATATGTTTCGTCCATTCATTGTTTTGGGCATCGACCTGCTCGAACCATATGAAGCTGCCGTTTTCCGATATTTTTTTATTGAAAAACTGAGCCACTACGATGTCTTTTTTGCCGTCGCCGTTGATGTCTATAAATCTCGGGAAAGGCCCGCCGTTTCCGTCTGATATGATCGTCGGGGTGGTATCGAATTCAAATGTTGTATCGGTTTTTATCCCTTTGAACCACATAAGCTTTTCGTCCTGAGAAAGTGCTGACGACTTTTTACTTGCGTTTGTGAGGATGTCGACAACTTCGTCGCCGTCGATATCGACAAGCGAAACATCAAAGAAAAAATATTTGTCTTTCATGTTTGATACGATCTCGTGTTTCGTCCATTTGTTCCTCTCGCCCGTTCCCTCAAGCCAGAAGAGGTTTCCGCAGTCTACAAGACATGCAAGGAATCCGCTGGGAGAAAGTATGTCTTTTATTCCGTCGCCGTTGATGTCGGCAACTTTTACCGGGTGGGGATAGCTGATCCCGTTGTCGCCGCCGATGTTCAGCGTCTCTTTTGTCCATTCGTCAAGTTTGCCTGTTCCCCAGTAAATATCGTAGTTGCCTGAAAATTTTGTCATGGGTCCGTACTGCGCGACGATCATGTCTGGATGACCGTCGTTGTCGAGATCGTCGACCGTTACAAATGCCGGTTTGTTCGGATTGCCGTCGGCAAGGATCCTTTCAAACTCGATCTCGGCTGCCGGTTCGCTATCGGGAGTTCCGTTGTCAGGAGTATCGGTGTCAGGAGTTTCGGTGTCTGGGATCTCCGCATCCGGAATTTCGGCGGAGTCGTTTGTTTCATCCTGTTCCGCCGGTTCTGAATGTCCGGCCGGATCGTTGTCTGTTGTTTCGGAATCAAGGTCTCCGGCTTCATCCGGTTGTTCTGTTTTGTTTACCCGAGAGCTTTCTCCGCATGAAATGCAGAAAATCAAACATAGGCAAAAAACCAATCCGTAAAATTTCGACATTTTTGGACCTCCGACAAAAAATAAAACACAAAATTTTATTTATGGGGCTTATTAAGTCAAGAAACATGAAAAGATATTGCAAAAGAAACAGTTTTTCTTAATATTCTTTCGGACAGTTTGCGGTCTTTGGAGCGTTTTTGATGAAAATCATTGTTTTTATTTGTTTCCTTTTTTCGATTCTGCCGCTTTTTTCCTACAATGAATGTCTCAACGATGAAAAAATAACGGAACAGTGCATCCGCGAGCTTTTCAAGGCGGGTGATTTCGCTCTTGCGGACGCCCATATCGACGATGCAGCTTTTGTTTCCAAAACGGAAAAAAACATAATTAAAGCGGAGCTCCTTTTTACGCTTGCAAAATACGACGCTGTGGAAAAACCGCTTGCCGCCCTGCCTAACGATGTGAAAAACACGCTTTATTACAAAGTCATGTCAGTGAAGACCCTGGCTGCAAGGAAAAGGTTCAATCAGGCCTCAGATATTATCGGTGAAATAAAGACTTCTTATCCTGTCTATTACCTTTTCAGCGATCTTGAGTGCGTGAAAGGCGACATCGCGCTTTACAGGAAGCAGTTCGATTCGGCGCTTGAATTCTATGACAGGTGTCTGGATGCGCAGGATAACGGGATCGCGGCTTACAACAGGCTGCTTTCGCTTGAAAAAAACGGCGGGCCGCAGGTCGCTTTCCTCAAAGACTATGTGGAGTATCTCGACAGTTACGGAACCCTTTCCTGGAAAGGGCAGGTCGTGGAAAGGCTCGTCAAACTCAAAAAAAACAAAGGGATCCCGAATTCGGCGTCGCCGTATTATGTCAGATGGCTTTCGATAATGCGGCGTGAGAACAGGCTCGACATGTTTTTCAACGACGACTATCTGACGCTTCCGTATCCGGCCGATCTGGAGATCGCAGAATATCTCATCGAGAAGAAGCGCTTTGCTGACGCCCTGAAGATGCTTGACGACGATCTGGCAAAGCAGACTAAGGCGAACGAGGCTAAATACAAACTTGTGAACAAAAAATACAGGGTCCTGAATCAGGCCGGAAAGACAAAGGAGGCGGCGGATTTTATTCTGGAATCTTCCGCTGAATTCAACGCGGCGCAGCGCGACAGGATGAAATTTCTCGCGGCTCTGGTCTATTTCGAAAACGGCTTTATCGACAAAAGCAAAAAAATTCTCTCGGAAATCACTGCATCCGGACAGAATTCCAGATATTATATACTTTCGCTTTACAAACTGGGGCTGATACATCTTTTTGAAGGCAACGATCTGCTTGCTTTTACGATGTGGTCAGAGTTTCTCCTATCCGAAGAGAAGATAAATTTTACGAAATTTGTTGACGGAAAGGGGAGTTACGAGGCGATTTCAGGTCTGGCGGCGCTTTTAGACAGGATACACGGCTACTGCGCGGTATTATCCGGTGTGAATTTCAAGTGTCCGGTCGATGAAAGCAATGCCGGAGAAAATGCGGGAAGCTTCATTTCTTATTATGATTTCGCATATTTCCACATAATGGACACGGAGGACTCCAAGAAAAGCCCCGATTTCGGCAATGTTTCGGCAACTTCGGAAAAATGGCTCGCCAACAGGGTCTTGAACACGGCTTCGAAAGAAGAGTTCCTTGAAGTCCTATCTCAGCTGCCGCCGAAAATAAGGAAGAGGGAACCTGTCACGATGATTGAACTTTTCCTTAAGGCAGACAACCTTGAGGGAGTTGAGTTCTATGTCGATATGCTGCGGAACTATCTGACTTACAACGAATCAAAACACTCGAAAAACGCCGCCGCGATGAAAATCAATATGCCCGAAGCGCAGGTCTTTGACGAATTTTCCTCAAATTACCGTGAGATCCTTTCTAAAATCCACCTTGTCTATAACAAATTCTTCGGAAAAACGGCGAAAATCGCGAGTTATTACTACAATCAGCTGAGCCCGGACCTCACTTATTCCCCGCACTTCGGTAAAAAGGAGGATTGGCGGCTGCTCTATCCGACGCCTTACCTTGAGGATGTACTGAAACTGGCAGGCGAATTCAATGTTCCGGTACAGCTGATCTATTCGATAATGCGTGCCGAAACCTATTACCGCGAATCGCTTTCTTCGAATGTCGGCGCTCTCGGACTTATGCAGATTATGCCGCAGACTTTTGAAAAGATAAGTAAATTCGGCGGGATCAAAATAAAGGATCCGATGAATCCTTATGACAGCATGAAGGCCTCGGTCTGGTATCTTTCCAAACTTCTGAAGCGGTTCGACAACAATCTTATTGCTACGGCCGCCGCCTACAACGCCGGTCCGCACAATGTCTCCGACTGGATCTCGCGCTACGGAGGAAAGGAGGCCTATCTTTTTGTCGAGATGATCCCGTTCAAGGAAACCCGCGATTATGTCAAAAAAGTTATGCGCTTCTTCATGATCTACAGCTATATCTACGAAAACGAATTTTTCAATATCGGTCTGAACGGTATTTATGAGATCAACGAAAATCCCGATGTCGTGAATTTCTGATCCGGCAGTTTGATTCCTGCTACCTGTTCTGCAGTCGGAACCAGAACTTTTACGCTCAAAATTTGCTTTAAAAAAATAAATGACTATCATCTTTCGTTTTCTTTTGGTACTTAATATTATTGGAGGCAAAGATGAAAAAATTTACAATGCTTGTTTTCGCGATGCTTTTTGTTTTTGTGGCGGCATCATGCGACGACAACGAGAAAACGGATGACAATCTTCCCGATTCCGAAGTAACTGACGAAGATTCAGACGACGCGGAACCGGCTGATACCGGCGCTGATTCAGGTGCAGACAGCGGCGCTGATTCAGGTGCAGACAGCGGTGCTGATTCAGGCGCAGATTCAGGCGCAGATTCAGGTGCAGACAGCGGTGCTGATTCAGGCGCAGACAGCGGCGCGGATTCAGGCGCAGACAGCGGTGCAGATTCGGGCGCAGACAGCGGTGCAGATTCAGGCGCAGACAGCGGTGCAGATTCAGGCGCAGACAGCGGTGCAGATTCCGGCGAAGACGAAGGCGACACGGAATGCAGTTACATTCCGAACTCTTTCCTTTCAAACTGGGAAGGCAATGTCCCGACAGGCTGGATCATCAAATCTGATGTTACATCGGAAAAGATCGCCAACGGCAGCGGATATGCTCTCCGCGTTTACAGAGACCCGGATCCGACGAGCAATTTCTACGCTTTCGAGACACCGAAATTCGAAACCGCGGCTGACGCTGCTCTTCCGGTAAAAATCACATTTGACCTCGCTACGGATAAGACTTCCAAACTTTCAATCAACCTGAGATGCGGTACAAATGTTGAAGATCCGACAAAAGACGATCATTTCGCATACAACTGGGACGGAACAAAATCTTTCAAAAAGAATGCTGACGACAACAGTAACGCATACAATGTCGTTAATTTCGGTGACACAAATTTCCATGAAGTTTCCATCGTTTTCGGCGAAGAAATAACTAAAGAATTCTGGCAGAATCAGAACTGCCGTCTTGAGTTCAAATACGGAAAGAAAGCTTCTTTTGATGTAAAAGTCGACAATTTTGTAATCCACACCAAAGCTGGCGAATGTCTCGGCGAAGATATTCCTGATGAAGACGACGATGACGACGATACCAACGATGACGATGCAGACAGCGGCAGCAGTGACGACGATACGGACAGCGGCAGCAGCGACGACGATACGGACAGCGGCAGCAGCGATGATGATACGGACAGCGGCAGCAGCGATGACGATGCAGACAGCGGCAGCAGCGATGACGATACAGACAGCGGCAGCAGCGATGATGATACGGACAGCGGCAGCAGCGATGACGACACAGACAGCGGCAGCAGCGATGATGATACGGACAGCGGCAGCAGCGATGACGATACAGACAGCGGCGATACCGGTGCTTGTGTCCAGTTCCAGAACAATGATTTCAGCGAATGGACTGATGAAGAAACACCGGTAGGTTGGAATAAAAGCGGATCTGTCGGAACAGGTGTAACCTACGCCAATGTCGGTGACGCTCTCCGAATCAATGCATCTTATGAGGGTAATCAGGAAGTTTTGACTTCAAGTTTTATCAAATCGCCGGATGATGCTGAAGTTCCGGTCGGAATCCATTTCAGACTGGCGACTCTCAAGCCGTCCCATTTTTCAATAGCTGTTTCATGGGGAACCGGCAGCAACCAAGTTTTCTACGCATACAACTGGGATGAAGAGCAGAGAGTATTTGTTCTGGATAGCTCTACAAATCATACAACTTATGACTTCAAACCGACTGTCGATTTCGGAGATACCGAGATGCATGACACATACATTGTGTTCGGTTCTGAACTTGACGGTTATTGGCCGGGAACAGATGAACTGCATATCAGAATAAGAACTGGAAATAAAACCACTTACGGTGGTGACACATCAATAATTATTGATGATTTCGAACCTGTTTACTACGGCGGTACTTGCGGTGGATCCCAAACCTATACTGTAGGCTGGGCGAACACACAGTGGCCGACCTCGGTCAATGCGGTAGCAGGAACAACCGATACATTCTACGGCAGAGTTTGGATAAAAGGACTTACCGATAAGACTGTAGACAGATCGGAATTCATTATGGGTGTCAGAGCTCAGTTCGGAGTCGGAGCTAAAGGAGCAGATTTTAAAGACTACACTTGGTATGATGCAAAGGTCAACGCCGTAGAAAATTCGGAATTCGACAACAACGACGAATATAAATACACCTACACATTTAAAGACAAAGGCGAATATGACTATGCTTTCAGATTCAGCGCCGACAACGGAAAAAATTGGGCATTTTATGCAGAAAATAAGGGAACTGCAACAATTTCCCCGCTTCTGCGCGTGCAGATTCCGAACGCAGACCTTTCACAGTGGAAAGACGACTCAACTCCGACAGGCTATGCGAAACGAGATTCTAGTAAAGACACAACTTTTACAAGAGTTGATCTGGGTGAAGGAAACTATGCTTTGCAAGTTACACATAAACAAGACTCGAATATGTATACTTTCGATACTCCTGAATTTATAACAACGGAAGACACTTTGGTTCCCAAAACACTCAAATTCCAACTTGCCACGGACAACAACTCCTATATTTCGATCAACATCAACTGTGGAGGCACCCGGAAAGTCTATAACTGGAATTCAACAAAAGGAACTTTTGTAAATGAAACAACTAACAATTATTCCAAGGTCGTCTTGGAGAACAATACCGTTTTACAACCGATCAGCATCGATCTGACAACAAGCGTGGATGCTGATTTCTGGAACGGCAAGACATGTAAAATTGAATTCAAACAAGGCAAAAAAGGAGCCTTTGATGTCACTGTTGACGACTTTGAGTTCGTTTATCCCGAAGAATAATCTCATTTAATCCAATTCCCTTAAAATAGCTTTTTCCTTTTTTTTCTTCTCGCATTTTTCTGATTTTTGAGTATAATTACCGCGTTTTGTTTTTTGAGGAGTTGAAAATGAATGGTTTTTTCAAGCGGTTTTTGTTCAGTAAATTCCCGGTTTTACTGATGTTTTTCGCTGTTTTGGTTCCGTTCGGCGTTTCTGCTGACGAATCAAATTCCCCGGTTGTAGATGTCGTTTTCGCAAAATCAGGGAAAAATGTGGTATATACGATAACTTACGGAAAAAACACAAAGTTTAACACAAATGAAGATGCGCCGTATAAGTTCGTTTTCTCAGATAAAGCGAAAAACGAACTCGGCAGAATAGAGCGTGATTTCTTTATCAAAAACAAGGAAGGAAAGGCTGTTTACACATCGGGTTTCGGCGAGTCTTTCACAAAAATAACGCTGCCTGTCTGCTATTACAACGAGAAAACCGGGCTCGCGGAAAAGTGCGCAATGAAAAATTTTAAGTTCGAAATAAATTAGCGGAGGAAAATATGGGGCTTATCAAAAACATCAGAGATGCTGTTAAAAAAGAGGTCAAAGACTACATTTTTCAGATGGTCGAGGTCGAGAAGGATAACGAAAAGAAGTCTGAACAGCAGGTTCCTGAAAATGTGAAAAATATTGAAGTGAAAGTCGAGCAGCCGGCTCCGAAAGTTGAGGAAAAGCCGGTCGTAAAAGAAGAGATGCCAGAGCCGGAAAAGAAGGAAGAAGTTGCGGAAGTCCGCGAAAAACCGCGCAAAAAAGAGATCTATCCGATCGCGAACAACCTTGAATTCGTGAGATTTACATACAAAAAGAATCAGGAATTCATCACTGTTCCGAAAGAGCTTTCCGAGCTTATAAAAATGCTTCCGCTTGAGGAATACGCATGCTTTATGAAACTTTACTGCTTTGCTGCCGACCAGAAAAAGAATTACGGCTACTGGGGCGGTACTCTGAAACGCAAAATAGGACTTGACGCGCTTTCTACGGCTGAATTCGAGGAACTCGGCAACAATCTGGCGGCTTACGGGCTTCTTCTGCTCGAACAGCTGACCGAAAACCAGAAGACTTTCGTTCTCTATGTTCCGTTTGACGAAGATACTATGAACAAACTCAGCACGGCGAAACCGGCTCCGAGACAGCCCGAAAAACCGGCACCCAAAAAGGCCGTAAATCCTGCTCCGAAAGCGGCTAAAGCGAAACCTGAACCAAAAGAAGAAGCTGAAACGCAGCATGAGGAGGATATTCCAGGAAAACCGGTAGAGGGAATGGAAAACGACGAAATGTACAAATCCTACAAAACTTTCGTCAGCCTCGAGATCGACAAGGCTAAAATGCGCGTCGGAAGGGCGAATTTCGACAAAATCTACATGGAAGCGGTCAAATACATCGACAAAAAATACGGTTTCAAAGTGCTTTCCGATTCCGACAAGTTCAAGGAATATCTGACGAATTACTACATTTCGGCGTTCGATATCCCGACATTTGAGAACTGGAAGAAATCGAAAGGCTAGGCGGAGTCGAAGATGCTTAACGATATTAAGATCTTGATGAAATCGCTCAGCGACATCGATGTAAGGATAATGCTGTGCAAAAGTGCCTTCGAATGGGAACTTCTGGCTAAAAAATACAACGCCCTGCGCGACGAGATTGAGACTTTCTGCGCTTCGGGAATGCCGGAAGATGTAAAAGAGGCTCTTGAAAAGACGAGAGCTTCTTTGGTCGAAAAGAAAGGTGAGCTCCCGCCTCTTGATTTGTCTGATTTTTTCAAATAAATTCAACTAATTGCTATCTTATTCCAAAAATTTTCATTTTTTATTTGACTTCAAAGAAATTTCAGCTATATTCCTTGCCGCTGATGGGCGCTTAGCTCAGCTGGGAGAGCATCGGCCTTACAAGCCGGTGGTCGCAGGTTCGAACCCTGCAGCGCCTACCATTCTTTCACAATCGAGACGCGGTCGTAGTTAAGTCGGTTATAACGCCGGCCTGTCACGCCGGAGGCCACGGGTTCGAGTCCCGTCGACCGCGCCATCTTTTTTGTTTCCCAACAGCAATTTTCTTGATTTAACTCTTTTAAAATGCAACTATTGCCCGATTTTTGATTGTTATTTTAATTCCAAAGGAGGATAGTATGTTCAGAAGTTTTGACGAAATGATTGATTTTGTTAAGAAAATGGAAAAGAAACAGGTCGTAGCTGTTGTCGGAGCAGACAAGCCGGTTGCAGTTGAAGCGGCGATTGACATGGTTACAGAAAATCTGGCGATTCCTGTTCTTTTCGGAAACGCTGAAAAGATAAATCACCTTATTGAAGGAACGGTCCTTGAGGGCAAAGTCGAGATAGTTCCGTGTGCCGACAACGTCGAAAGCTGCTCGAAAGCGGCCGATTACGCGGCTGACGGAAGAGTAAACATTCTTCTCAAAGGAAGTGTCGAGACGGCACAGATCATGAAAGCCGTTTTCAGAAAAGAGAACGGTCTCAAGGCGGCTGCGGTAGTCAGCGACATCCTCATTTACGAAGATCCGCTTTCAAAAGGCGATGGCAAGAGGCTCGTCGGCCTTATGGACGGCGGCATAATCCCGCTCCCGACTCTTGAGCAGAAGATCGAGATGACCCGCGGCGCAGTCCAGGTTTTCCACAAACTCGGCTTTGAAAAACCGAAAGTCGCATACATTTCGGCGATCGAAACTGTTTCCCCGAAGATCCAGTCGACTGTTGACGCGGCAGAGATCCAAAGAATGAAGGCTGAAGGCGGGCTCGACGACATCGACGCTTACCTCGAAGGGCCTTATGCGATCGACAACGTAATTTCTGAATACGCAGCAAAGGTCAAAGGGATCAACTCCGTCATGGCCGGATGCGCAGACATCCTCATTTTCCCGAACATCGAAAGCGGAAACGTTCTCGGCAAACTGGTCCACTATTGGGGCGGTGCTCAGACGGGCCACGTCATTGTCGGAGCGAAGGTTCCCGTTCTTTTGAGCTCGCGTGCAGACGACGCAAGGGCGAAAATCAATTCGCTCGTTCTCGGAATCACTGTAAACGCTCACAGCTAGGCCATGACAGCGCAGCACGAAGTCAAATATCCGGTAACAATCGCTTTGAAAGTGGTTATGCACTCAAAGGAAGAAGCCGGAAAAAATGTCGCAGATCTAATGGAAATTCTCAAAAATATCGGAATTCCTCTGCGCGGCGCGGTATCGGAAAACAAAAGTTCCGCCGGAAAATACACTTCCTACACAGTTCCGGTTTATGTTGAAAACAAGGAGAAAATGCACGCTCTTTACGAGGCTTTGAAGGCCCATCCCGACGTAAAATTCGCAATTTAAATGGAGAGAAAAATGACAAAAACAGAAGTCGCAATCGTTGTAAACCCAGGCTCGACCTCAACAAAATTCGCAGTTTTCAGCCGCGAAGGCTCGCTTTATGAAGAAACCGTGAGACATCCGCAGGAAGAGTTGGCGAAGTTCAAACTTGTTTCGGAGCAGTTCGATTTCAGATACACGATGATAAAAAAGGCCGTTGACAAAGTCGTCGCCGAAAAAGGATTCCAGGTTGTCGCTTCTGTTGGCCGCGGCGGCCCGGTAAAACCGCTTGAAGGTGGCACTTACCTTGTAAATCAGGCGCTTCTGGATGATTTAAACAGCTGCAAATTCGCAAACCACGCTTCAAATCTCGGCGGAATAATCGCTGATCAGCTGGCAAAGGATTTCGGACTCAAAGAAAGCTACATCGTTGACCCTGTAACGACCGACAATATGTGGGATAAAGCGCGTTTCAGCGGACTTCCGGGAATAACGAGGATCTGCCGTGTTCACGCACTCAACATCAAGGCAGTGGCTAGAAAAATCGCCGAAAAGCAGGGTAAGGATTTCTACAAAGCGAACTACGTTGTCGCTCATCTTGGCGGAGGAATCTCGATTGCTGCGCTCGAAGGGGGTAAAGTCGTAGACGTAAACGACGGACTTCTCGGAATGGGACCTTTCAGTATGAACCGTGCAGGTGCGATGCCTCTCATCGGAATAATCAACATGTGCTACTCAATGCCGAAAGAAGAAGTTATCCGCATTTTCTCTCGTGAGAGCGGATTCAAGGCATACATCGGGACTGAAGATTTCCGCGACATCGAAGACCGCGTCAAAGCAGGGGACCCTGAAACTCTCAAAGTTTTCGACGCTTTCGAATATCAGGTAGCGAAAGAGATCGGCGCTTACGCAGCAGCTCTGAAAGGAAAGATCGACGGGATCATTGTCACCGGCGGCTGCGCGTACTTCAAGAAATTCGTCGAAGATCTCAAAGAATACACCGGCTGGATGGGTGAATTTTTCGTTTATCCGGGCGAAGACGAGCTGGCTGCGCTTGCTGAAGGCGCATTCAGAGTTGTTGACGGGAAAGAAAAGGCGAAGAATTATTAGCCGCCGCGCTTTCAACGTTACGTCGTCACGCCGTCACATCGTTACGACGACATGGCGCGGCGTTGACAAAAAAATCTTTGATATTATAATCTTTTGTTTGTTTTTTTAGAGGTGTTTTCATGCCGGGAATCGGTCTTGTTTCAAATCCATATTCAAAAAAGAACAGAAAACATCCCGACAGGCTTCAGAAGCTGATAAACTGCGCTCCAGATAAAGATCTTGTCAGACTGCCGGATTCATTCGAGAAAATGGACGCGGCTATGGAGCATTTCAAGCAGAAGAAAGTCGATGTCATTGCGATAAACGGCGGTGACGGAACAGTCCATGTCGCTCTCACTTCGATGATGAAGATCTATCGCGGCGAGCAGTTGCCGAAAATCGCGATCCTCAAAGGGGGAACGATGAACATGACCGCTACGAACCTCAAGCTCAGAGGCAACACCGTTTCGATTTTCAAGCGTGTCGTCAAGGCATATAAAGAAAGGGAGCTCAACTGCCGGCAGATCTCGCTTCTTAAAGTGAACGAACGTTACGGCTTTATTTTCGGAAGTGGCGCAGTTTGCACTTTCATGGATCTTTATCACAGAAGCAGCAATCCGTCCCCGCTTGTCGCGGCTAAATCGGTGCTTGCGATGGCTGGTTCCATGCTTGTCCACGGAAAACTGGCTGCCGAGTTTTTCAAACCTACATGGCAGGAGCTCAATGCCGACGGTTTTTCGTTCGGCAGAGCGCCTTATCTCGCTTTCCTCATTACGACGCTTCCTTCTGTCGGCCTCGGAATGGATCTCACTTTCAGAGCTAAGATTGATCCGAAAAAAGCGCAGATGATAGCTTTCCGCGACAAGGCGAAAATAGTGCCTCAGGTCCTCAGAGTATGGCTTGGCCGTTCGGTTCCGCCGGATGTCGTTGACGATACGGTGGGAAGCCGCTTTTTTATAAACGGAGAAAAATCGTTCAGATATACTTTGGACGGCGATATGTATTCGTCGTCAGGCAAACTTGTGGTCGAAACCGGACCGTTGTTGGATTTAGTAACGGAGTAAAACATGCATTATAAGAGTGCTGCAAAGACGCATCCCGGCATGAAAAGGGAGCTTAACGAAGACAGTTACGTTATTCTTGAAAAAGAAGGCGTTTTTGTCGTTGCCGACGGAATGGGCGGTCACAACGCCGGAGAAGTCGCATCAAAAATCGCGGTAGATACGATATCTGAATTTTTCCACGCTTCCGAAGAAGATGACGACATGACGTGGCCTTACAAACTCGATCCGACGCTTGCTCTCGATGCAAACAAGCTCATGGTCGGTATAAAATTCGCCAATAAACGTATTTTCAAGCAGTCTTCCGAGGACGCGGCATGCAGCGGAATGGGAACGACAATCGTTTCGATAATTGCTCAGGACGGAAGTGACGATCTTTATGTCGCCCATGTCGGTGACAGCCGCTGCTACTGTTTCTACGAGGGTGAACTTGTTCAGGTTTCGGAAGACCATTCGCTTGTCAACGAATATATCAAAGCGGGGCAGATCACAAAAGAGCAGGCTAAGAATTTCCCGCACAAAAACGTGATAATGCGTGCACTCGGCATGAAGGACAACGTTCTTGTCGATATTCAGAAACGCTCTTCCAAAGCTGGTGAAATCTATCTTCTATGCTCCGACGGACTTTCTGATATGGTGTCAGATCACGATATGGAAGTTGTGCTCGGAAGCGACATTTCTCTTGAAGAGATGACGCGTCAGCTTGTCGATATGGCGAATGCAAACGGTGGCAAAGATAATATAACGGTAATTCTGGTTAAAGTTGAACCTTAATATGGAGATTTTTATGAAAAAATTTATGATTTCAATTGCAGTTATCTGCGCAATGTTTTTCTTTGTTTCGTGCGGAGGAAGCAGCAGCAGCGAAACGAAAGATGATGAAAAAACAGACAATGACGAAGTCAGTGATTCGGAAGAAACTCCCGATTCAGAAACTGAAGATTCAGAAGTGACTGACGAAGCGGTTGAAGAACCTGATGAACCGGAAGAGCCGAAGGAACTAGCTTATCCTGAAGTTACTCCAACCTCAAATAAACCGGGTGATATCGCTCAGAACATCATAATATATGATGATGTCGATGTTGAGCATCATCTTGCAGAGTGGTATAAGCCGAACAACCCTGAAAGCAAGCTGATCTGGCTTATTTTCACGACTTATGACTGCGCTCCGTGCCACCAGCTTAAAGATGAACTGCCTGAAATCAACAAGCCGGAATACGAAGATCAGGGACTTAGGATAATTCTTGTTTTCAACGGTTTACTTGAAGGACCGCATCCGGAGCTTGAACCGGAAAAGCTGGCAGAGTACAAGGATATTTTCGTTTCGGAGTATCCGGAAACGGCTGATTTCGAGATTTACGGATATCTTAAAAAGGAAGAACAAGCAGTTTTCAAGAAGTTCACTTCGGGAGCAGGTTCTCTGGTTGGAGGCGCTTACCCGACCCTTCTTTTCATAGACTCTTCCACGATGGAAGTTCTGGAGTGGAGCGAAGGCTGGGGAGGAGATCTTGTTGCGAGCACTCAGAGTAAGATAGAAATGCTTCTTGAAGAGCTGTAAGATATGAGAAATATTATCATTTTACTCACTGCTGTTCTGTTTTTTGCATCGTGCGGAAGTGTTCCGGCAAAGTCGGAAGAATCCGGCACATCGGCAAAGCCGCAGGAAACTTCCGGTTTTTCGATAACTCTGGACAAAGTTGACGGCGGAAGTTTTTCGTTTGAGGATATCCGCGGAAAAAAGCATCTTGTTGCCGCTTTCTGGGCAACCTGGTGCGAGCCGTGCAAGCAGGAGCTTAAAAAGCTTGCTGAAATGTACGGCGATTTTTCTGATTCTGTTGAATTTGTCGGTATTTCCACCGACACGGAAGAAATGATTGACAAGGTCAACGAGTTTGCTGCAGAGGCTGCTTTACCGTTTCCGATACTTGTTGATCCTAGCGGAAACACTGTCGCTTCGATAATTCCCGGCGGCGATTCTGTTCCTTATTTGATGGTTATTGATAAAAACGGCGTAGTGATTTCGCGCCACAGCGGCTATACTCCTGGGGACGAAGAGGCTTTGAAGCACGAGCTTGAGAATCTTGTTTCCCGCTGATTTTCAAGGCTTTTTTGTTCTTTACGGAAAATTTGAGGGGGAGATGGCAAAAAAACTTGAAATTGTGTGTTCTTTTACTACTCTCTTTCAGATTTTTTTGATTGTTTCGCAAGTAATTTGACTTTTTTAGGAGGATTTGATGTTCAAAAAAATGTTCACACTGCTTATCGCAGTCCTTTTTGTCGTTCCGTTCGTTGTAGCGGCAGACGATTTTGATGATGATTTCGGCGGCGATTTCGAAGAAGAAGGCGATGAAGCCGAAGAAGAGGAAGAAGAAGCTCCGGCAAAAAAGAAAAAATCGGATGAACAGTCTGAAAGCGAAGCTGCCATGAAAGATCTCATGGGCGATCCTGAAGATGATGAAAAACCTGCTAAAAAAGAGCGGAAGGTTTCTGAAGAAGCTGATGCTGAAGAAGACGCTACGGCAGAAAATGCAGGTACCAACAAATCATTCAAAGGTGTAAAACCCATTCTTCTTGTAAAAGGCGGCTTTACTGTTTTGGGTCAATATAAAGAGTTAAACAATGGCAAAACAATAAGTCCGAATTCGATGTTCGGAAGTGTAGACGAAGGTCTTCTCGGCGTTGAATACGAAGGCACTCATGTTATAGCTAAGGGAACCCTCAATCTGAGAACGGACAATGCTCTTATTGACCATGCTGCAAACAATCCGCTTATGAAAATTAACCTTCATTCTATTCAGAACGGTGCTGCTAACGCTCTTTATGAGATTTACGGCGGCGTAAAATTCTATGATGTTTTCATTAAAGCCGGAAAAATGCTTCCGGAGTACGGTCTTGTTGATACATGGCAGAACCTTGGAATGGGTTTCGCAACTCCGTTCCTTACCAGAAGCCTTATCGTGGTCGAAGGTTTCCTTCCTGAAACCGATGCAGGCCTTGCTCTCGGCTACAACGGCGTAATCAAAAAAGACCACAATGTTTTTGTAGGTCTTTCTCTTGGAACAGGCTCCAACGCAAGTGAATTCTGGTATTCCGACAAAACTTTGGGAATCTATGGAAGAATAGGTTACGGTTTCAAAGATTATGTAAAAGCTGCATTTGCTTTCCAGCACAGAAAAGATTACTACACTTCAGAGGCTGTTTCGAAGAAACTTGACATGACAGGAATCGGTGTCCACATCAATGTTGCTGTAAAAGGTTTCGAAATGCCGATCACTTTCGACTATAATATGATGCAGATGGTAAAAGGTACGGCTAGAAAAAATGCTAACGGCATGCTTCTTTCGCTCGCTCCCGGTTATGCTTACCACTTCAATCATGACTGGATCGACAAGGTTGCTCTTGCTCTGAGATTCGACTTTGTTCAGGGTGTTTACCTCAGCAAAGAAGGTCATTATCTTGATTTCAATAATTTCAAGAAAGATTCGAATTATATGAGAATAGGCGTTACTGCCAACTTCTTCACAAAGGAACTTGCAGGTGTTCGCGGTATGGCAGGTTTTACTTTCCTTATGCAGCCTGAAAGCCAGGTTGATAAGAAAGACATCAACGGCGACGGTAGAAAGAAAGATTACGGATTCACGACAATCGTTCTTCAGGCTGGAGCTGAGTTCTAAGATTTAAGGGGACGAAAGTCCCCGTTTTTTTTATTTTTTACTTTTCCGTTAAGGAAAAATTGGAGGATTTCATGAGAAAATCGGTTCTTATTATGATGGTTCTTGCAATGTTTTTCGCTTTTTCGGCAGTTTCATGCGGCGAGAAAAAAACAGTTGATGAAAGAGCAGAGGTTAAAAATCTTGTTGAAAAGGGCGAATACCAGCAGGCAAAGGCGAAACTTGTAACTTTGAGAGGACAGTATCCGAACGATCAGGAGCTTACTGAGCTCAACAAACAGGTTGACGAGAAAATCGCAGAAAGTTTCTATCAGAAATACTGGGATGAAGCTGAGCAGAAAGGTGATCACAAAGCTTGGATCGAAGCTATGATCAGAATCAAAAAAGTCGAAAATATCAACAAGGAAATGGTTAACGGCTGGATTAAAAGAGCAGCTGAAAAATGTGTTGACTCAGGTGCTAAAAACCTTAATGACGGAATGCTTCTCGCGCTTCTCGACCAGCTTGTTCAGCGCTATCAGGTTATAACAATCAACGACAGGCTTATGTATATAACGATGTTTGTCAAAGAGGGAAGATTCCCGCTCAAAGAGTGGAAAGACACTTTCATCACGAAGTATCCGGAACTTATGGACGAGGATACCGATGAATTCCTTGGCTGGCCTAGACCTGAAAAACCGGCTAAAAAGTAGTTTGATTTCATTCCCCGAGATTTTTTTCTGAAATTTTTTTCCTGAAATATTTGTGGCTTCAGATTTGTTTGTGTAATGTAGTTTGTGTGTTATATGATAAAGATGGATAAAAAATATAAAAATATATGCATTTATCTCTTTTCTTATTCATTTTTATGTTTATAATCCTATGCTTTAATTGTTTTTTTTGCGTGGAATTTGAAATGTATATGTACTTGTTCGGAATAATTCTTCTCGGAATCGTGGTTCTTGTTCATGAATTCGGCCACTTTATTGTTGCCAGAATGTGCAAGGTCAGGGTCGACGTTTTTTCGATAGGTTTCGGCAGACCGCTTTTAAAGAAAAAATCGGGCGATACCGAATACAGAATTTCGCTTGTTCCGCTCGGCGGATATGTGAAAATGCTCGGTGAATCGACTTCCGACGGAGATGACATCGACGAAAAGGATCTTCCGTTTGCGTTCAGCAGCAAAAAGTGGTGGCAGAAAGTGCTGATAGTTTCGGCAGGTCCTGTATTTAACCTGGTTTTTGCTTTTCTGGTTCTTATGGTTGTTGCCTGCTTTATGTTTGAAGCACCTTCTTCGGTTCTTGAATTTGTTTCTCCTGATGGTGCAGCTTATGCAGTCGGTATTTCTGACGGTGACAGAATAACGAAGATAAACGGTGATGATATCGCGGTTTGGGATGATATTCCCAGTGTCCTTGAACCGCTTTCGGAGTCGGGTGAGTGCGGCGATATCAGCGTGGAAGTTGAAAAAGCGTTCACGAAAGAGGTGAAATCATATACTTTGCGTCCGAAAAAGGGGAGTTTTACAGATCCTTTCGGTGACGAGCACAGCCGCTGCGAACTTGGTGTCGTCCGCTTTCCGCGTGAACCGAAGGTATTTTTGCTTGAGGATTTTCCCGGACTTAAGACGGGAGATGTAGTGCTTTCTATTGATGACGAAAATATTTCAAGATACTACGAGCTTGCAGAAAGAATCAAAAAACCGTTCAAAAAAATGGTTGTGATCCGCGAAAGAAAGGAAGTCGAGGTTGATTTCCCGGAAATCTCCGCAGAAAACAGTGCGGAGGAACAGAGCGGAGACAAGCCTGAGGCAAAGCCGAGAATTGCATACGGCGGACTTGTCGTCGAGTCTGTTGAAGAAGGAAGCTACTCCGAAAAAGTCGGGGTCAAAAAGGGTGATTTTGTAACAGCAGTGAATGATGTCGAAGTTACTGCACCGTTCCAGTTTTATTCGATAATGGGAAAGTTCAAGGAAGGCGAGAGCGTAAAACTTTCGCTTATCCGCGGTAAAGAGCCGTTTGTTATTGAATTTACAGCTTCTTTCGACGAGAAAGAAAACGAAATGACGGGGATGCGCGACAAAAGAGTCAGCTGGGGCGCTACCTTCAATTATGATTACAATATTCCTGAAGTTTATGCAAAGCGCAATAATCTTCTGACTTTTCCTGTCAGGTATGCTGCGAAAGAAATGGTTACCACTGTAGGCGCTATGTTCAAAGGTCTGGCATATATGATAAGTGGAAAAATCTCGAGAAAAGGGCTCGGCGGTCCGATAATGATTTTCGATATTTCAAAGCGTGCTGCCGAGGCTGGAGCCAGATACTTTCTTGCAATAATGGCGATGATAAGCATAAATCTCGGGCTTATAAACCTTTTTCCGATTCCTGTTCTTGACGGAGGATACATTGTTATTTACGGGCTTGAAGGGATACTCAGGAGGACAATTCCTCAGAAAGTGAAGGAAAAAGCGCTTATGGTCGGACTGTTTATGCTTTGCGCATTGATGGTTTTTGCGATATTTAATGATTTTATGAGATATATTCCGATGATTTTTAACCACGGTTGATTTTGTTTGGAGGTTTTGATGATTATCAATCTTAATTTTGCGGCAACTTCATTGACGGCGGGGCTCAATATCGCCGAAACGGTGAAAAATTCTTCTCTGCTTGTTAATATCATGCTTTTCGTTCTTATGATTGCAAGCGTTGTATCACTCGCGATAATTGCCACAAAGTTCGTTCAATACAGGCTCGCTGTTATTGAAACTGCCAAATTTGTCGAAGTTTTCTGGAAAAATAAGGAACTCCAGGATGTTTCAGTCAAAACGGCAGGGATGACGAAATCTCCGGTTGCCGCAGTATTTGCGGCTGGTTATGCCGAATTTAAAGACACCAAAGAAAGCTGGGAGGATAAAGGAATAGTTCTTATCGGCGGAAAGGTTGACGAGCTTGCAGCCAATGTTGACAGGGCTATGAGACGCGAAACGCATGTGAGAATCCAGCTTCTCGAAAACGGTCTTTCGTTTCTTGCCACAACCGCTACAGCTTCACCTTTCATCGGACTTTTCGGAACGGTTTACGGTATTATGAATGCATTCCAGGAAATCGGAAAAACAGGCAGCGCGACTCTCGGCTCGATTGCGCCGCACCTTTCAGATGCACTTGTAACGACGGCTTTCGGTCTTATCGCCGCAATTCCGGCATCTGTCGCTTTCAACTACTTCAACGCCCGTCTTCAGAAATTCGAGAACGAGGCTTTGAATGTTACGGCAGATTTTCTTAATCAGATAAAGAGGAGCAATGTCTGATGGCAAACTACGGTATGGAAGAACCGCGGAAAAGGAATGTCCGCGCGGAGATGAACATCACTCCGATGGTTGATATCGTCTTTACGCTTCTGATAATTTTCATGGTCGCGGCTCCGCTTATCGAGCAGGGTGTCGACCTTGACCTGCCGCAGACCGAGACTGTGCCTATCGAAAGCCCCAAAGACAAGTTCATCGTCAGAGTTTTCAGCGGTAAGACCGAGGCTGACAACAAAATATTCGTAAGCGATGCGAAACCTCCGATAGAAGTTCCTCTCAAAGAACTTGAGGTAAAGCTCAAAACGAACGCTTTTCTGCAGGAAAAAAAGGAAATTTATCTTCACGCTAGCAGGGAACTTTCATACGGTTACATCGTCAGGATCATGGCGATAATGAAAAAAGCCGGTATCAACAATATCAACCTTGTAACAGAACCTTTGGAGAAGGAGTAGCCGGCATGGCGGGGAATGTCCGAAACGGATCTTTCATTTTCGGGAAAAACAGCGGCGGGGTCGACAGGAAGACTTTTCTCGGCTGTTCCGCAGGGTCTCTTGTTCTGCATATTCTTGTGCTGATATTTTTCGGGAGCGGTCTGTGGTTTGCCGAAAGCCATAAAATCGAGTTCGAGACTGTCCAGGCGAAACTCGTGAAACTCGGCGAGGAGCGCGACAAAAAACTGCTTCCGCGTATAACCCAGCCGAAACCGGCACCGAAATCGGAGAAAAAAGACCAGAAAACGGAGCCTAAAAAAGAGGAAAAGCCGGCCGAAAAAGTTCAGCCGAAGCCTGACGGAAAGGCAAATTCGCTGAAACCGAAGGAAGAACCGAAACCGGCAGAAAAAGTAGAGAAAAAAGAAGAGCCGAAAGAGGAAAAGAAAAAAGCCTCTTCGCTAGACGATCTTCTTGCAGGCGATGTAATGGAAAAGATCAAGCGCGACGCCCGTGCCGAGGAGAGCAAGGAAGGGGCGAAGGACGGAGTCGAAGACGGCGATGTCACCGATCCGGCGCTTGCACTAAAAGCAAATATGTATATCAGGCAAATAAGTGTTTTAATTAAGAAAAACTGGAATATTCCCAGCATAATCTCGGCTGACGAGCGTAAAAAACTGATGACAAAAATCTATTTCAAAATAACTTACAGCGGTGAAGTTTACGATATAAAAATCAAATCTTCATCGGGAAATTCAGTTTACGACAGTTCGGTAATCGAAGCCGTCAAAAAGACGGGTAAACTTCCTTTGCCTGACGATAAGAATTTGAAGAAACTTGTATTAAAGGAGGGGTTTGAATGTCCGTTCACTTCAGATTGATTACTATGATTACGGTGGTTTTTGCTTGCTTGAATCTTTTTGCCCAGCTTCAGGTAGAGGTAAAAGACGGTGCTGTTGCCGAGTACAACATGGCTGTTTCTCCGCTTGCAGTTCTCGACGGCGCTGATGCTGCGCGTGCAGCGGAAATTTCTTCGGCTGTTGAGAAAGTGCTTGATATTACTGGATATTTTAAAATACTCGATAAGCGCTCCTTTCTGGAAAAACCGGAAACCGCATTTAACGCGGTCAACTTCAAATCGTGGCTTGATGTCGGCGCGAACGGCCTTATCAAAGGAACATTGAAGGGTAAGGACGATATCGAACTTGAGCTTGCGTTTTTCGATGTAGCTAAAGGAAAGGAAGTTATCAAGAAGAAATACAGTGCAAAGGCTTCTCTGGCTAAGAAGTCGGCGTACCGCTTTGCATCGGAAGTCATCAAGCTTCTTACCGGTGAAGAGATGAACTTCATGTTCTCGAAAATCACGTTTGTTGAAAAGAAAGGCGATAAATACGCGCTTGTTGTCACGAATTTTGACGGTTCTGGCAGAAAGGAACTCTATTCCACGTCGAAAACGATTCTTCTTCCCGAATGGTCAGCCGACGGACAGAAGATTTTCTTCACAAGCCACGAGAAGAACAATCCGAACCTTTATTCGTATGATCTCAAATCATCGCAGATAAAGACTGTTTCGGCTTATGAAGGGCTCAATGTTTCGGCAAGTGCTTATCCGGACAACAAAACGATTGCTCTCTGCCTTTCCAAGGACGGAAACTCCGAGATTTATTCGCTTGACACGACGACAAACGAACTCAAGAGACTGACTGTCAACTCTGAAACCGATACCGCTCCTAGTGTAAGTCCGGACGGTCAGGAAATTGTTTTTGTCTCCAGCAGATCGGGTAATCCGCAGATTTACAAAATGTCTCTTTCCGATCTCAACAAAATTGAAAGACTTACCGAACAGGGAAACTACAATCAGGACCCGGAATACAGCCCTGACGGCAAAAAAGTTGCATTCAGCGGCCGTGACGAGAAATACCAGTTCGATCTTTTTATCATAGATCTGGCTTCGAGACAGATAAGCAGAATCACGCAAAATCAGGGTAAAAACGAGTCTCCGACATTTTCTCCTGACAGCAAAATCATAGGTTTTTCCTCGAACAGAAGCGGGAAAAGCAAACTTTTCCTTTCCAATGTAAGCGGAACCAGACAGATTGCGGTTTACTCGGGTGAAGGCGAAGTGCTTATGCCTTCATGGTCTCCGGCAGAAACTAATTAAGAGAGGTGAGAGATATGAAACAGTTTTTCAATTTTTGTGCAGTAGCCGTTTTCCTGTTAACGATGCTTTGTTCCTGTGCCGGTAATCCCCCGAAAGACGAAAGGGAACTTGCAGAGAAGGCTTTTGCCGATGCTGAAGCGGGCAAGGACTGTGACAGAGAGAACTATCTTGCAGCGGAAGAGCTTTTGAATCAGGCTCGTGCAGAAATCAACAACAAGAATTACGACAAAGCGAAGGAACTTTTCAAAGCAGTTAAGGAAAAAAGTGATGCTATCGCGAAGTATTACCGCGAACATCCGGACGAGTGCATGACCGAAAAGGATAAAAAAGGCAACGGCGAAGACGACGGCAAAATCAAAGAGGAGGATATCACTTCGGCTGATAGTTCGGCTGAGCCATCGCTTGACCCGACAAATCCAGACATGGATTTCCAGGTCGTTCACTTCGAATATAACCAATATGCTATTCTTGAAGAAGACCTTCAGAAGGTAGAACTTATGGCTCAGTGGATGATGAATTTTCCGGAAAGAGTAGTGAGAATCGAAGGCCACGCTGACGAACGCGGCAGTAACGACTATAACCTTTCGCTCGGTGAAAAGAGAGCTCTTGAAGTCAAGAACAAACTTATCCAGGCAGGTATTGACGGAGCAAGAATCAAAATCGTTTCCTACGGCGAAGAACTTCCGATAGATCCTGCTTCGAACGAAGAGGCGTGGTTCAAGAACAGAAGAGCTGAATTCAAACGCGAAAATTAGTGCTTTTTTAGCCGCCGCATTTTTTGAACGGTATCACGATATTTCGATATTTCGAAATCCCGACGGCGGCGGCGAATTTTTTCCCCGAATAGTTGAAATTTTTAACTATCTCATTAGAATATTCCGGCTAAATTTTTTAGGAGTGGAATATGAAAAAAAGGTTTTTGTTTCTTCTGATTGTTTCGGTAGCGTTGCTTTTTAATGTTTCTTGCGGCGACGATGAAGAGGGCGGCGGAGAAACAAGCGTAAATACGCGGTGTAATTCCAATATTGACTGCACGCGTGACTCTTACTGCGATCTCGAAAATCCGAAACAGGATGCAGAACTTGGAACACTTGTTTATTACTGCAAAAAACGCCAGCTCTGCGCGACTCAGGCCGATTGTTCCATAGGTTGGAAGTGCAAAGTCAGCGAAGGTTTCTGCATAACAAACAAAGAGGCGTCAGAGATTCTCTGCTCTTCCGATACCGACTGCAAGGATCCTCTTTATCCGAAGTGCAATCTGGCTACAGGCGAGTGCGAAACAGTCGGCGGCGGAGACATCAGTGATAGCGGTGACAGCGGTGACACTGAGATTCCCGATTCTCCAGACTCAACAGATTCAGGTGATTCTGATACCAGCGATGATGATTCCGATACAGGTGACAGCAGTTCAGATACCGGCAGTGATAACGATACCGATGCCGATACTTCGGCCGAAGAGAGTGTGGGAAAAACCGTTATGACTGAAGATTTTGAAGACGGCGGAACGAATTGGACTATAGTTCCGGCTGCGGAAGAAACCCCGTGCTGGGAAATCGGTGCTCCTACAAGCGGTCCGGAAGCGGCTAACGGAGGAACCAACGTTGCGGCAACAAATCTTGCCGGAAATTATTTGGGTAACTGCAAGGATCTGTTGTACTACAATACGACGATATCGCTTCCTTCATCGGGAAAACCTGAGATTACTTTTTATGCATGGGTGGATCTTATCGGAAACGGTTATTCGCCTTATGATTATGTCGAAGTTCTTGTCAAAAAAAGCGAAGGTACATGGGAACTTACAGATACTGGCGTTCCTCTTGTAGCTGATACTCCTTCAGCACTTTCGGCTTTAGACAACCATAAAACAAAGATTACGAAACAGCTGGGAACTAAATACTACAAGTTCACGGGAGATCTTTCGGCTTTCAAAGGACAGAGTGTCGATATAGGTTTCCGTTTTACGAGTGACGGCTCTGATGAAGCTGCTGGTTTCTATCTCGACGATGTTGCGGTATCTTATTGATTTTGTTGGAATATTCTTGTTTTAGATGTTTCGTGAGAGGAAATTTTGATAACAAATATTACTGCTGATTTTGAAGAAAAATACATCGGAACAGTGATAAACGACAGGTACAAGGTTTTGAAACTTGTCGGTTCCGGCGGCATGGGAAGTGTCTATCTTGCCGAACATGAAATTTTAAGAAAAAAAGTTGCCTTAAAAATTCTGCACTACGAGCAGAGCAAGCGCAAAGATACGGTTGAAAGGTTTAAACGCGAAGCTATTGCGGCATCGAACATCGGTCAGGACAACATTGTTGATGTAACTGATTTCGGTTACACGGAAGAGGGTAACGCTTACTTTGTCATGGAGTATGTCGAAGGGCGTTCTCTTGCCGACGTTATGAAAGAACAGCGCGTTCTTCCGCTCGAATTTGCCGTTTCGGTAGCTGCACAGATTGCTGTTGCGCTCTATTCGGCGCACGGAAAAGGGATAATTCACCGCGATCTCAAGCCCGAGAATATTCTTCTTACGACCAAGGAGGGCAACTATCCTTTTGTTAAAATCGTTGATTTCGGTATTTCGAAGATACTTCAAGATGATGTAAAACCTGACGAGCGTCTGCGCACCCTCACTAAGTCGGGGGCGATTTTCGGAACTCCGGAATATATGTCACCGGAACAAGCTGCAGGTGAAAGCGTCGAACCGGCTTCGGATATTTATTCGCTCGGCGTCATAATGTATGAAATGTTGACGGGAAGACTTCCTTTTTTTGATGATAACTATATGAAAATACTGCATAAACACCAGTATGAATTCCCTGAGCTGCCCAGCAACGTAAACCCTGATATCCAGCCGGATGTCAATGCGATAATAATGAAGTGCCTCGAAAAGAAGCCTTTCAACAGATACGGCACGATGCTTCTTCTTGCAAACGACCTGAAAAATATTTACCTGAAATACAATCTTGAGGAAAAAATCAGTCTTGCTTTCCTCTTCAATTCAGGAACTGTAAGAAGCATGAATCCTGCTTCCGACATGATATCGAGCGAAGATATAATCAGAATGCTCAATTCGTCACAGGATGAGAAAGTAAAGCATATTACAGTTGAAAACCGTTCTTCGGGAACAGGTCTCAAGATAGTTATAGTCTGCCTTCTTTTGATTCTGGCCGGAATTGCGGTGTATGCTTTTGTCGTTAAGCAGAATCCGCCTATGGTCGCTGAAAGAACGGAACTTTCGAAGTATGACGACAAAAATGCAGCCGCAAAAGAGGAACAACCTCAGAAAAAAGAGTCTCCGGCTGAGAAGAAAAGAGCCGATTCCGTCAAAAAACCGCTTGCAAACGGCAAAAAAAGCGTTCCTATGATGAAACTTACCGTAAATTCAAATGTCAAGGGAGTCAGGGTTTTCAACAACGAAAACGGCAAAACTATCTGCAAAACGCCATGCACGAAGAAACTGCCGAGAAAAGAATCGGAAGTATTGATTCTTGGTTTTGAATACGAAGACTATTCGATAAAACCTATGGCTGTCACGCTTGACAAGGATATGACGGTCAATTTGAACCTTAAACTGGAGGTGGATAATGGCTAAAAAGATTTTTGTCCTCGACACCAATGTTCTAATTTCCGATCCGAAGGCAATTTTCAATTTTGACGAGCACGACATTGTTGTTCCCATTGTCGTTATTGAAGAGCTTGACAAGTTCAAAAAAGACATGAACCAAGTCGGTCTTGCAGCGCGTGCTTTTGCCAGACACATCGAGGAACTCCGTCAGCAGGGCAGCCTTCTTGACGGTGTACAGCTTCCCAGCGGCGGTTCGATAAGAATCGATATCACAGGAGAATTCGAACTTCCAGGGGCTAAACTGGCTTCGGGATATGCCGACAACGTAATTCTTTGCGCGGCTTACAAAATCACGAAGGATAATCCTGACCGAGAAGTTGTTCTTGTCAGCAAAGACGTTAATCTCCGCATCAAAGCTGATGTCTACGGCATAAAGGCTGAAAATTACAGAAACGATACTGTCAATTTTAACAAACTCCCGACAGGATACGAAACTCTAAGCGTCGAAGGGGCTTTTATCGACCGTGTTTTTGAGGAAAAGAAGATACCACTTGATACGCTGGCAGGAACTCCTTTCGAAACGGCGCACGCCAATCAGTTTTTCAAGCTTGTCGATGCTGAAGCCGGTGAGCAGCACACGGCGACAGTCAGATTCGATCCTTTTGACAACGCGCTCGTTCCGCTCAAGCAGTTCAAGGAAGTCTGGGGACTCAAGGCGAGAAACTTTGCCCAGAGGCTTGCTTTAGACCTTCTGATGGATGACAGAGTAAAACTCGTGAGCCTTATCGGAACAGCCGGAACCGGAAAAACCCTTCTTGCGATTGCAGCAGGATTGCAGAAGTGCCTTGAAGAAGGAAAATACACGAAAATGCTTGTTGCAAGGCCTATATACCCGATGGGAAAGGATATCGGTTTCCTTCCCGGAACGATTGACGAAAAGCTTAAGCCGTGGATGCAGCCGGTTTTCGACAATCTGGAATATCTTCTTGCCGACCACGACATGAACAGCATGGGCAAAATGAACGAGCTTATGGCGAGCAAAGTTATCGAGGTCGAGGCTTTGACCTATATCCGCGGAAGAAGTATTCCTGAGCAGTTCATTATTGTTGATGAGGCTCAGAACCTTACTCCTCACGAAATCAAAACGATTGTTTCGAGAGTCGGCGAGAACACGAAAATGGTTCTCACAGGTGATCCGTTCCAGATTGATAATCCGTATATGAACGAGTCGAACAACGGTCTCAGCTACATCGTTGACCGCTTCAAAGATTTGTCTCTGGCAGGTCATATAACTCTTGAAAAAGGAGAACGTTCTGCCCTTGCAAACGCAGCTGCGGAGCTGCTCTAAATAATGAAGATTGTAGTTCTCGGCGATGTCCATTCAAACCTTCCCGCTCTCGAAGCGGTTATGAAAGAGATCAAAGAGAATATAAAACCGGATGCCATATTTTTTGCAGGTGATGCTGTCGGTTACGGGCCTTGGCCTGGTGAAACCATTGATATTCTTAAAGAAAATGTCACATTCGGCGTGCTCGGTAATCACGATGCCGGTATTGTCGGAAAAACCGATATCAACGATTATTACGATGCCGTGAGGTATGTAATAAACTGGACTACGGATATGCTGACCAACGAGCAGTTCGCTTTTTTGGATCGTCTGAAATATATCCATGTCGATGAATTGGCGCACTGTCTTCTTTCGCACGGTTCGCCTCGAATGCCGGAAAGATACGATTACATTTTCAACTGCAGGGGAGTTAACCGTCTTTACGATGTAGCGCCGTTTTTGCAGAAAGTGAATTTCGTAGGGCACAGCCACTACATAAACCTGTTTCTTATGACAGGCAACGGACAGTCGGTAGAACTGAATATTTCAAGCGGTGAAGTCGATATTTCGACACTCCCTAATCCCGTTGTATGTGTCTGCGGCTCGGTCGGACAGCCACGCGACGGAGATCCTCGTTCCAGCTTTGTTTCCTACGATACAGAAAAACACATCCTAAAGTATCACAGGGTCGAATACGATTTCGAACTGACGATAAACAAAATCAGGGCGCTGCGTCTTCCTGCATCATTCGGTGAAAGGCTTAGAAATGGCTGCTGAGATTCCATGCAGAATTTTTGAAAATTCGTGTAATTACGGCGAAATCCTTGAATTTCAGGAAAATCTTAGAAACGAGGTTATTGCCAAAAACAGCGATGGCTGTGTTTTGTTTTTAGAGCATAATCCTGTTTATACTTCGGGGCTTCGCGGCAAAGAAGAAGATTTTATAAAACCGGTCGGAGATATCCCGGTTTTCAATATCAGGCGCGGCGGAGAACTCACTTTTCACGGCCCTGGTCAGCTTGTGATTTATCCTGTAATCGATTTCAGAAACTACGGATTTTCTTCAATAAAAGAGTTTGTTCTTTTCTTTGCGAATTCGATAAAAAGCGTTTTAACTACTTTCTGCGGTGTTAAGAATCTCGAATGGCATGACGAAAAAGCGGGGCTTTGGGTTGAAGACCGCAAAATTGCGTTTACCGGAATGCACTTTAAGAAATTTGTTCCGGTTCACGGTTTTTCTGTCAATATTTCCAATGATTTATCCTATTTTTCGAGAATCGTTCCCTGCGGAATGCCAAACTGCAAAATCACTTCCGTCAAGGAAGAAACTGGAAAAATTTTCCATGTTAAGGATGTCGCTGGAAAAATTGTAGAGACGGTAAACGGGAGATTATAAATGAAAAAATTCACTCTCTTTTTTATGCTTGTTTTTGCCTTTTCATTTGTTTTTGCCGAAACCGTCGATAAACCCGCCGAAAATACCGGAAACCCGGAAACAAACGATGAAACGTCTCTACAAAAAACACCGCAGGAAACTAAAAAATCCGAAATAAACTGGAAATTCTATTCGAAAAACAAGGCTCATGTCTTTATTGATCAGAATATAAATGGCGGTGCGGCGAAAGATACTTATGGAGTGATTCAGACCGAGGATTTCGGCGAGATAACATACAAAAACTACACTTTCGGAATCAGGAAAACGCTCCTTTTTTTCGCAGATAAGGGTGATGAGTCGGACTATGTCAGAAATTTCGATTATGTTTACAGCGACGAGCACTTCAACCACTGCTGGGAACAGTATCTTGACAGACTTTATATGAAAGGGAAGTGGAAAAATTTTCAGTTTACGGCAGGCGATTTTTACGAGAGCATGAACCGCGGAATGGCCTTTTCGATGAAAAACGACCAGGTTTACGGCGACAATTCGATCCGCGGCGGCAACATTGCGGCGAACTACAACGGCTTCTTTATCAAGGCGTTTGGCGGCAGGGCTAACCCGCAGCTCCGCGACAGCGCGACTTTCAAAAGGATGAACGAGGCCGATGACTGGCTTGCCGGCATGGAAACAGGATACAAGTGGAAAATTGCCGAAGCTGCGGTGCAGTACGGTTACGGAAACTACGGAAAATACACTCTTTTAACTCCGGTAAGTGCTGCGACACTCAAAACAAAAGTCGATTCTGAAAAGGAATTTCACTTTATCGGAAGTTATTTCTCTCTGAAAAATCCGTTCCCCGGTTTTTCGTTTTATGCAGGTGCGGTCTATGTGCCTTACGGCTATGAAAATACGATTGAAAGCCGCCAGTTAAAGGAAAACGACCCGAAAATAGAAAAGGAAGAAACTGACTTGCAGAATGCTGCGGCGTTTTATTCGTCCGTTCTTTACTACTTCGATTTCGGTGAGAAAAAAAGCCGTCTTACTTTCAAGCTGGAAAGCAAGGTTTACAACAAATTTTTTCTCAACTACAACAGAATGGAAGATATTGACTATCAGAAACGGCGTTACTTCAATCCGCCGACGCTTCTTCCCAAGGAATTGCAGATTGACAATGAATTTGATACATGGGCAATAGGCGGCAGAATAAGTTTCAACGAGAACCATTCTGGCGTCAAAATCCACGCAGATCTTGTAAAAGGTGACAGTCTTGACAACAAAAGCGCGCTTCCGCAAAGCAGGAACAACCTTATTCTCAGCTATCAGGCAGAAGACTTCTGGTATTCTGCCCTGAGTGCCGAAAAAGAGTGGAAGCATGTTTCGCTTTCTGCAGGTGTCGGCTGGCACACGGTGGACGGTAATTCTGACAGAAAAAACAGCCGAGACTGGATAATTTCTTTCATTCATGTCGGCGCTTTTGTCTCCGATTTTTCGATGAAACTCACAAACGATTATTACCACAAGGACTACTGGCTTGACGATGTTCACGAAATGGATCATGTTCATGAACTCAAGACTGTCGCTGAACTTGCATGGAAATACAAGCGGACGCATGAGCTTTTCGCGGCTGTCAAAAACACGACGTGGATAGAAAAAGAGGATGCCAGCGGTTATTCTCCCGATTTCTACACAGGCGGATCAATCGGTTACAAGTATAAATTCTTGAGAACTTATATTTTCGGCGGTCTGGAAAAAGGCGGTTTTACCTGCGACGGCGGTACTTGCCGCTATCTTCCTGATTTTAAAGGTGTAAAGGTAGAAATCGATATAAATCTTTAACTGAAATTTTGAGGAAAAAATGATTGCAGGTGTCGGTACGGACATTGTGGAGGTCGAAAGATTCAAAGACAAACCGGAACTATGGCAGAGATTTCTTTCGGAAAAGGATTTTGCTTACATCAATAAATTCAAATTCAAAGAGGAGCATATTGCCGGCTTCTGGGCCGCGAAGGAGGCTCTTGTAAAGGCGATTAACAGGAAGGATTTCAACTTTTCGTCGGTTACAGTATCCCATGACGAAAACGGAAAACCCTTTTTTGAATTAGACGGATTTGAGGTTGAAGGGAATCTTCATCTTTCGATAAGCCATGAGCGGAAATTCGCAACGGCTGTTGTTGTCTGGGAAAAATAGTTTTATTTGTCGATTTTTTTGCCGCATTTCTGGCAGACTTTGCCGCTTCTTTTCTTTTCGACGACATATTTGAAGCCGCATTCCGGGCAGACTTCACCTTCAACGGGTTTGTACCAGCTGACAAAATCGCATTTCGGGTAGTTCGAGCAGCCGTAGAAAAGCCTTCCTTTTTTTGAACGCTTGACTGTTATGTATCCGTCACCGCAGACAGGGCAGTTGCAGATTTTCTTATCTTCTTTGATTATTGTCTTGCATTTCGGATATGCGCTGCATGCCTTGAATTCGCCGAAACGTCCTTTTTTGATGACAAGTTTGCTTCCGCAGTTCGGGCATACTTCGTCGAGTTCAACATTTTTCTCTTCTTCGGTTTCGTTTTTGAGATGATAAACTTCGCCGTCTTTTTCAAATGTTCCTGCGAAGTCGCATTCGGGGTAGCCTTCGCATGAAAGGAATGGAAGGTTTCCTTTTTTCGACCATCTGAGAACAAGTTTTTTGCCGCATTTCGGGCACGGCTCCTCAGCGTAGATTTTCTTTTTACCCTCTTTTTTGACTTCGGTTATTCCTTTGTCGAGAACTTTCGAGAATGTCGCGTAGAAACTCCTGAGAACTTCAAGCCAGTCTTTTTCGCCTGTTTCAACAGTGTCAAGATCAGATTCCATTTCAGCCGTGAAGTTGACGTTGATGATTTCCGGAAAAAACGAAACGAGCGTATCGCTGACAAGGATTCCGAGATCTGTTGCCATGAGTGCTCCTCGAGGTTCTTTCATACGTTCGATGTAGTTGCGCTGAACAATCTGTTTGATGACTGTAGCATAGGTCGAAGGACGTCCGACACCTTTTTCTTCAAGTTCTTTGACAAGGCTGCCTTCGGTGAATCTCGGCGTCGGCTTGGTAAAATGCTGTTCGCATTCCGGATTTCCAAGCTGAACGTTTTCGTTTTCGACAACTTTCGGAATGGTGTCGTCTTTGCCGGTTTTTTTGTATATTTTGCGGAAACCTTCGAACTGAATGACGCTGCCAGTCTTTTTGAAGGAGTATTTTTTTGCTTCGTCTTCAATTGTTATTGCGGTTGTCTCATATACTGCATCTTTCATCTGGGTCGCAACGAATCTCTTCCATATCAGAGTGTAGATGTTGAGTTCGTCTTTGGTGAGTTTGGAAGCGATTTTCGACGGGGTAAGCTCGACATTTGTCGGTCTGATTGCCTCGTGTGCATCCTGAGTTTTTCCTTTTTTGTTTGCATAGTATTTTGTTTTCGGAGCGAGGAATTCTTTGCCGATATTTGCTGAGATATACTCTCTGAGAGCTGCGTTTGCCTCTTCGGAAATTCTGAAAGAGTCAGTTCTCATGTAGGTGATAAGACCTGTAAAGCCGTTTTCTCCCAGATCTTTACCTTCATAGAGCGACTGAGCGATTCTCATCGTTTGCTCACCTGTGTAATTGTGCAGCCTTGAGCCTTCCTGCTGCAGGTTGCTTGTGTTGAGCGGAGGAAGCGGAGCCTCTCTTTTTTCCTTCTTTTCAACGGAAACTATCGAAAAAGAATTGGTTTTTGCAATGTCGTCTCTGATTGCAGTAGCGTCTTTTTCATTGGAAACGGCAACTTTTTCGCCTTTGATTTTTTCGAGAATGGCATCGAACTTTCCGTTCTTTCCTGTGAAATCGGCTTTGAACGACCAGTATTCTTCGGGAACGAAAGCGCGGATTTCTTTTTCGCGGTCAACTATCATTTCGAGTGCGACAGACTGGACTCTGCCTGCGCTGAGACCTTTCTTTACGCTTCTCCAAAGGAACGGAGAGAGTTTATATCCCACGATTCTGTCGAGAATTCTTCTTGCCTGCTGAGAATTGTAAAGATCCTCGTTAAGTTCCGCCGATGTCGAAAGCGCTCTTTCAATACCGCTTTTCGTTATTTCGTGGAAAAGAACGCGGTGGATTACTTTATTCGTAAAAAGGGATGCGATATGAAACGCAATAGCTTCTCCTTCACGGTCAGGGTCGGAGCCGATATAGATTTCGTCAGCCGAATCAGCCTCTTTTTTGAGCATTGCAATGGTTCCTTCTTTTCCGGGAATCACTTCATAATCGGGCTTGAAGTTGTCGTCGATATCTATTCCAAGGGTTTTTGAAGGAAGGTCGATGATGTGACCCATCGATGCCACGACTTTGAAATCGGGCAGGTATTTTGTAAGAGTTTTTGCCTTTGTAGGTGATTCCACGATAAGAAGTTTCATAATGTTGCCTCACTTGGTTTATAAATTTTGCCGCTAAGCTCGCTCACTGCGCCTTCAAGGAGAAGCGAAAGCAGAATGGCCGGAAGCTCCGCCGCGCCTATCCCCGAAAGAACGGTAAGAGTGTCAAAGTCGATCCCAGACGGATTTGACTTTATTATGTTATAAACAATTTTTTCAGATCCTTCAAGTTGCCGCTCTTTTTGATTCTGTAAATAAGGTTTTTCTTTAGTATTTTCAGTATGTTTGATGCTACGTACATTTGTAGACAATTCCATGTTAAGATCAAAATATTCGCTCCCGCCTGAGAGCATATTGAAATCAAAAAGTATTTTCAGGTTTCTGTTTTTCCGGTATTTTTTCAGAAAGTTGTAGTTTCCTTCAAAAAGCGGATCACCGATTTCACCGGGGCAGACGAAAACTTTTTTGCCGTATTCGAGCGCTAGTCTCGCCGTTATGAGACTTCCGCTCTTTACCGCAGCCTGAACGAGGACGAGAGTTTCGCACATTTTCGCTACAATTTCGTTTCTTATCGGAAAATTTCTTCCTATCGGCGGTGTGTCTGGCGGAAACTGTGAGATGAGTGCTCCGTTAAGTTTTATTTCTTCGGCAAGAGCGATATTTTCTTCAGGATAAATTACGTTTATTCCGGTGCCGAGGACCGCAAGAGTCCTTCCTCCGTACTTGAGAGCCGCTCTGTGAGATTCGGTGTCGATTCCCCTTGCGAGACCGCTGATGACGGTTTTACCGCTTCTGACTGCTGCTTCCGCCGCCTTTTCTGCAAGTTTTATGCCGTAAAGAGACGGTTTTCTGCTGCCGACTATCGCAACTCCGCCGGCATCGCATTTAAGTATTGAACCCTCGACGAAAAGCGGTATTCCTGTTTTTTCACCGAGTCCAAGGATATTGTCGGGATGATTTGCCTCGGTCGGACCGATTTTAGCCATTGAGCAATCCTAAAAACGATTTCATTTCTTCAATCTGCACGTCAGGAGTAGATGCTCCGGCAGTGATTCCGACGGAATCCGATTTTTTCAATATTTCAATATCTGCTTCGGTAAAATCTTCGGGAGATTCAACCCAGAAAGCGTTTTTGTTGCGTTCCGAAACAACCTGGAAAAGTTTTGATGTGTTAGACGAATTTTTTCCGCCGATAACGACCATTGCATCGACTTTTTTTGAAAGTTCGCCTGCTGAATCCTGCCTTTTGAGAGTCGCCGTGCATATTGTTTCTGCCGCAACAAATCTGCGACCGGGTGCGGTGCCGATGCTTTTTCGCACTTTTTTCAAAAGAAAATCGTAATTCGCCGGGCGTGATGTTGTCTGTGCTACGGCGAAAATTTTGTCGTGAGTTTCGATAAAAGATGCGAGTTCTCCGCTTTTAGAATCAAATTCAGTCGGGTGAATAACGAAAAAGTCTCCTGAAATTTTTGAGGTTATTCCTCTGACTTCGGAGTGTTCTCTGTCTCCCATTATGAGAACTGCAAAACCTTCGGCAGAGCGCTTTTCAACGAGCTGATGAATCCTCTGGACGTAGGGGCAGGTCGTATCGATCAGCGTTATGTCGGTAAATCTGTCGAGTTGTGCGCGCTCGTCTTTTGTTATACCGTGACTTCGTATCACGATACACGAATTTTTCTGAATCGAACTGATATCGATGACATCAACGCCTTTTTCGGCATACTGAGTGATAACTCTCGGATTATGAATTAGCGGTCCCAGCATAAACACTTTCATTCCGTTGCTTTTCGCGTTTTTTACAGCTTCTTCGAGCAGCGAGAAAGCTCTTCTTACACCAAAGCATACTCCAGAATTGTCAGCAACGGTTATTTTCATTTTTCCTCTCTTTCTTTTGCGTAACGAACGATTATGTCGACAGTCTGCTCCAAATTTATGTCTGAATTGTCAAGGAGAATGGCATCTTCAGCCTGTTTCAAAGGCGAGACGGCTCTCGTCGAATCTTTGATGTCGCGCTCTTTTATTTCTTCAACCAGTTTATCAAAATCGACTTCCTGACCTTTTGCTTCGATTTCGAGCATTCTTCGTTTAGCCCGTTTTTCCGGGGAGGCTGTGAGGAAAATTTTGAGTTCTGCATCGGGCATGATAACTGTGCCGATGTCGCGCCCTTCCATGACGACACCGCCAATTTCAGCATATTTTCTCTGCATATTGAAAAGCGCCTCTCTGACAAACGGGATTGCCGAAACGGAACTTGCCTTCATGCTGATTTTTTCAGCGCGGATTTCGGTTGTAACGTCTTTTCCGTTGAGAAAAACGCGGTTGATACCGTTTTCAATTTTAAAAGAAACTTCGAAATTTTTGAGAAGTTCCCTGATTTTGTCGTGTTCATCAACAGTTGTTTCTCCCATGAAAACTGCGAGAGCGCGGTAAATTGCGCCGGTATCGATATAAGAATAACCAAGTCTTTCTGCCGTGAACCTGCTTACGCTGCTTTTGCCGGCACCTGCCGGACCATCGATTGCCACTCTGATTTTTTTCATTTTACCCTCCCAAAAAACGCGGCATTATAATGTGGAATTTTGGAAAATCAAATTTTGATTTGAAAATTACGGTTGTTCAAGGATTTTTGGCGCCGCAACCTTAAGGACTTGGGGCGCGCTCGTTAAGGTCCTTAGGGTCCTTAAGGTCCTTAAAGTCCTTAAGGAGTGTGCGCGCCAAGGTTTTTAGGGAACCTCAACTCTGTTGAGGAGCTCTGAGATGATTTTGTCTGTCGGGATTTTTTCGGCTTCCGCCTCGAATGACGGAATGATTCTGTGGCGGAGCACTGGATACGCAACTTCCTTGATGTCTTCGGGTGTTACGAAAGTGCGACCTTCGATGAATGCGCGGATTCGGCCTGCGAGAATTAGGAAAATGCTTGCACGGGGGCTTGCTCCGACATCGATGAGTTGAGAGAGAGCCTTTTCTTTCGGTTGTCTCGTCTCAGAAACTATCGAAATTACATATTTTTTGATTCTGTCGTCGGTGTAAATCTGTTTTGCGATCTCCTGCCATTCCTTTATTTCGGTTTTGTTCAGAATTTTATTGAGTTTCTGCGTGAGTTCGCGTCTCTCGAATTTTTCAATAATTTTAAGTTCTTCTTCCTGCGTCGGGTATTCAATGAGAACTTTGAACATGAATCTGTCGACCTGTGCTTCGGGAAGCGGGTAGGTTCCTTCCTGCTCAAGCGGGTTCTGTGTTGCAAGAACGATGAAAGGTTCCGGCAGTTTAAAAGTGTCGCCGCCGATTGTTACCTGACGCTCCTGCATAGCTTCAAGAAGTGCCGACTGAACTTTTGCCGGTGCACGGTTTATTTCGTCGGCAAGGATGACGTTCGAGAAAATTACCCCTTTTTTTGTCTCAAAATTGTGCTCGGTCATGTTGAAAATTCTGCTTCCTATAATATCCGCTGGAAGCAGGTCGGGTGTGAACTGTATCCTCTGAAAATCAAGGTCCGTTGAGTCTGCAAAAGCCTTTACTGCAGTTGTTTTTGCAAGACCGGGAACGCCTTCGAGCAGTATGTGCCCTTCGCCGATCAGACCCATGATGAGTGCTTCGACCATCTCTTCTTGACCGACGATAACTTTTGAAATTTCTGATTTCAGAGCGTTTATCGTAAGTGCATGAGCTCTGATTTTTTCATTCAATTCGCCAAATTCCATGGAACCCTCCGTAAAAAAACCGAACCAGAAACAAGCGGCATATTAAATTTATTTCAATTTTCTTGCAAGTCGGCACGAAAACTATATATCCGATGTAAGTTTTTTGTTTGGAGTTCTGCTTGCCGAAAAAAAAGATAGACATCCTTTTGATTCTTCCGCTTGCCGCGATACTTTTTTTAGGTCTTCTTTCGCTTAGCAGCGCACTGATATCGAAGTTCTACATCCAGCTTATCTGGGTAGTTCTTGCCACAGGTGTTTTTATTGCAACTTCGTATTCGGACCTTCGTCTTTTTGAACGTGCTGCGATTCCGATGTATTTTGCAAACGTGATTCTTCTCGTTCTGGTGCTTCTTATCGGAAGAACAAGCGGCGGCGCACAGAGATGGCTTGATATCGGTTTCATGAACTTTCAGGTGAGCGAACTGACAAAAATTTCTATAATTTTATTCATAGCTTATCAGTTCAACCTCAAGCCGACTCTTGAAGACGGCTATAATCTTCTTGATATTCTGCCGGAAGCATTCGGTATATTTATTCCGGTTTTCCTGATTTACAAAGAACCTGATTTGGGTACCTCTATTCTTGTCGGCGCGGTTTCGTGCGCTATGATACTTTCGACCAAAATCAACCGCAGATGGCTTGTCGGCGTCCTGCTTTTTGTTGTTATTTCGGCACCTATTCTCTGGATGTGGGGACTCCACGATTATCAGAAAACGCGTGTTGTTTCGCTTGTTACGATGCTTTTGGGAGAAGAATCGCAGGAACTGAGTCAGACTTCGCAGTACCATATCAAGCAGTCGATCATCGCGGTCGGGAGCGGCAGGCTTCGCGGCAAAGGATACAACCGTGGTACTCAGAATATGCTGCGTTTCATTCCGGAACACCACACAGATTTCATTTTTTCGGTCTATGCGGAGGAATTCGGTTTTCTGGGCGTTGCGCTCCTTCTTTCTCTCTATTTCCTGCTTTTAGTCAGGATTCTCATGCTTGTCGGCAAGGTCAAGGACAAGTTTTCGGCGCTCATTCTTGTCGGTTCGTGCGCCCACATCTGGCTGCAGGTGCTTGTAAATATCGGCATGGTCACAGGAGTTCTTCCCGTTGTCGGCATTCCTTTGCCGTGGTTTTCTTATGGCGGAAGTTCGCTCATTTTCAACATGATGCTCATGGGACTGGTGCACAATGTGAGCCTTCACAGGTGTTATGTTTAAACCGGTATTATCGGAATTATCGTTATTATCGATTCGCCGCCGTCGAAATATCGAAATCTCGAAATTTCGAAATACCGACAAAAAATCGGCGGTGTCGACCAGAACGACAGGCGGCATCGACAAAAAATTGACAAAAAAAGCTCTTTTCGTTACCTTTCGCGCGCTTTTTTGTTATTTATTAAGAATTAAACGTTTTTTTGGAATTATTCACTAAATAAAGGGTAGAAAAAATGCTTAAAAAATCTTTACTTTTTGTGTTTGTGCTTTTGATTTCGCTTTCTGTTTTCGCGGCCGACCCGAAAATGGCTGTTGTACCTGCTGCAGGTGACGGCGATGCAACTGAGATGGCGAAAAATCTTTCGAAAGAGTTCAAGATTCTTTACAAAACTGTGAAGGGAGCAAAACTTTCCGATATAGATTCGGCAACGGCAGGAAAGTTCAAAAAATGCGGCACTAAGCTGAAATGCGCAAGGGAAGAAAGCAAGAAGTACAAAAAATCCCAGTATGTTCTTTTCCCTGTCGTAAACACTACTGAAGAAGGATTTAACGCTATACTTTACATTTTCGATAAAAACGGAAAAATCGCTAAAAAACAGGATGTAAATGTCAGCAGCGATACGGATGCCGAGGATTTTGCTTCTGAAGTCGCGGCAAAACTCATGGAAGCTATTGAAAAACTTTCCGAAGGCAGCGAAGACGAGGAAGGAGAAGAAGAAGCTGCTCCTCAGAAAGAAGAAGCTCCGAAGATGACAGAAAGAGAGAAAAAGGAAGTTATCCGCTCGGCATTCAAAGCATACAAGGCAGGTAAAGGAAAAGATGCTTCGTCACTTTTCAGAAAGGCTGAGAACCTGAGCCTTGCAGAGACTGTTGACGAAATCGTTCAGGCACTTGACGATGCGAAATCGATGACCAAAAACGGTGATGCTTCAAGAGCTGTCGAAACTATAAACAAAATTGAAAGAAAGGATCTTGAGCTTAGGGAAAAAGGCAACAAAGAGTTTGAGTTCGTCAAGGAAACCAACAAAAAACGCCGTTACAATGAGCCCGGGAAAGATGAATACGACAAGGCGAGACGTATTTTCAAGAGCGTCAAAAAGGATATGAAAACCATCTCGGTATGGCGCGACGGCGAAATGAAAAAACTCGAAGATTCGATGAACGGCAAGCTCGACGAGCAGAAAAAACTCAACGAACAATTCGAGCAGGACGAGAAAAAACAGGCAAAAGCCGAGAAAAAACAGGAGCGCGAGCATCAGAAAAAGCTCGAAACTCTCAGAGAAAATGTCGAAAATATGGATGCTATCTATCGCGACAGGCTTGCTAAGACCGACAAGGAAATCGAGAAACTTAACAGACAGCTTGAAGACGAAAGGCCAGCCGAAGAAATTTACAAAAAAGAGATCGAAGCTGAGATAGAAGCTATCGAGGATAAATACAAAAAAGGCAATAAAGATCTCAAAAAACAGCTTATTCAGACCAAAAAACAGTCCAAAGCAGATATCGAAGCAGCTGAAAAGGAGTATGCAGACAAGATTCAGGCTCTTGAGAAAAACAATTCCGACCTCGAAAAGAAGATAAAGAAACTTTCAGGCGAAGTTGAAAGACTTGACAGCGATTTCGAAGCAGAGGAACAGAAGGAATCTGAAAAATTTGACAAGAGCGTAGCGTCTGCCGAGGCTCAGGATTCCAAAGATCTTGAAGCAGCAGAAAAGAAAGCAGACGAAGAGACCGAAAATCTCAACAAACAGCTTGAGGATTACGACAAAAAACTCTCTTCCTACACCGACAAATTGGACAAAATTGATTCTGAAGTCAGTGAATACAACGACAAACAGGAAGAAAAGCTGAGCAAGAATCAGGAAAAGTTCGACAAAAAAAGAGAAGATGCTGAACGCAAGTTCGAATCCGAAAGAAGCGCTGCCGAAGAAAAGGCTGAGCAGGCTTACAGCAAAGGTCAGGCTGAGCGCGCAAAGAAAGTTGAAACTCTCGAAACGCAGATGTTTGAAATTCAGGACAAAGTAGAGAAATACGAAAAGGATCCGAAGTGGCAGAAACTTAAAAAAGATCAGGCTGCAGCTTCGAAGGATCTTGCTCAGTTCGAAGACGGTCACGACAAATTCATCGAAAAAGAGACAGCTTCCATTGCAAAGAATTACAAGGCTGAACAGGCTAAGATAGATGCCGAACAGAAGAAGGGTGAGGCTGATATAAAGAAGGATACCGCAGCTTTCAAAGCTAAAAAGGATGCTGAGAAGAAGGCTCTCAATGCCGAAATGAAGAAAGCCGAGCAGGAAAAGGCCGCTTTCGAAAAGGATATCAAAAAGAAACAGGCTACCATCAACGCAAACAAGAACAACAAGATCAAAGAGATCGAAGGCCGTGCAGCGAAACGTGAAGCCGAAAGAAACGCAAAGGCTAAACAGAGAAAGGCTCAGTATGACAAAAATGCGGCCGAAAAGAAAAAACAGCTTGCTGCTCTCGAAAAACAGTTCGAGGCTGCAAACGCAAATGCAGACAAAACGAGAGACAACCTTGCCCAGCAGCTTGAAAACAAAAAGGCTGCCGCAGAAAAGAAGGTAAACGATCTCGAAATGGCAATCGAGCAGAAGAAAGATGCTAACGAAAACGCGATAGAAAAAGAAAAACAGGCAGTCTATGCGAAGTATGAGAAAAAGGCTGAGACTGACAAAAAGGCTATAAACGCAAAGATCGCGCAGCTCGAAAACAACTCGAAGAAAATGATTGCCGGCAAAGAAAAAGAAGAGGCGAAAGTCCGCGCTGAACTTGAAGCTGCCGAGAAGAAAACCGATACGATGAAAGACGATTGGGAAAAGGCTGCTGCAAAGAGAAAAGCTGCCCACGAAGCAAATCTTAAAGCTGCCGAAAAACGCGAAGCTGCCGCAAAAGTAAAATACGAGCAGTCAAAGAACTCGATAGAAAAACAGTACAAAGCAAAAGTTGACGACCTTATCAAGTCAAAGTCGATTTCTTTTGCAGGCGGAAGCGAGTTCAAGGAAGAAAGAGACAGAACTTTCGAATACAGCGCATACACGAAGCAGCTCAATGCGGTAAAGGCTGATGCTCTTTCCGCTCAGGGAATGGAACAGCTGAAAGACGAAAACATCGCCGAAGCGAGAAAATACTTCTTTGACGCTCTCTATGCCGATGCAAACAGCAAGTCTGCACAGAACGGTCTCAAAGAGATCGAAAAGACTGCGGGAGCTATGTTCGACAGAGCTTATTCTGACCTTCAGGCAGGCGATGTAAGCGCGGCAAAGAAAGTCCTCATCAAACTCAGAAAGGAACTCAGCCCGAGAAGTTCTTACTATCTCAGAGTCCTTGCTCTTATCGAAGACACGAAGGACAGCGGCGATTCAGAGGATTAATCCCATAAAAAACTTTCTTTTACTTTTCATCACTTTTTAAAATCAGAGGTTTAAATGACGGAAGAAAACAAAAACGAAAATTTGTCTCCCGAAAACGGTGCACAGGCTGAAGATTCGCTGAAAAGACCGCTCACTCCGGAGGAACAGTACGAGGAAGACGACCGCCAGTGGCTCAAAAACGTCTATCAGGGCAATGTGAAACAGCTCACCGTGCGTGCAGTCGTTATGGGAATGATCATCGGCGGACTTATGAGCCTTACAAACCTTTACATCGGTCTCAAAACAGGCTGGGGACTAGGTGTAACGATTACGGCATGTGTCCTTTCGTTCAGTATCTGGAAACTTCTGCGTATGATTTTCCCGAAAATTTTTACGACAGACATGACGCTTCTCGAAAATAACTCGATGAAGTCAACAGCTTCGAGTGCCGGCTACACGACGGGCGGAACAATGGTAAGCGCGATTGCGGCTTATGTTTTGATTACCGGCCAGCATTTTGACTTCTGGGTTCTTGTCGGCTGGACGATTTTTCTTGGCATTGCCGGTGTTGTAATGGCGATTCCGATGAAAAAGCAGATGATCAACATTGAAAAGCTTCCTTTCCCGTCGGGAACAGCAACTGCCGAAACTCTGAAAAGTCTTTATGCCGGCGATGAAAGCAGAAAACAGACCAGAACACTGCTTGGATTTTCTGTCATCGGCATACTTCTTACGATTGTCCGCGATTTCTTTGAGTGGATCAAATACACCTACGCGGTTTTCGGCGAAAGGCTTGCGCAGTACACAGTTTCGATGGAAACAAGTCTCATCATGGTCGCTGCCGGCGGAATCATGGGCTGGAGAACGGCATGGAGTATTCTTTTCGGTGCTATTCTTAATTATATTGTGCTTGCGCCGATTTTGTTCAATAAGGGCATAATCACGGAACTCGGATACCGCGGAATCAACAGCTGGAGTCTCTGGTTCGGCGCTTCGGTCATGGTTTCATCGGGTTTTGTCTCGTTCCTCATGCAGTGGAAAGTCGCTTTGAAGGCATTCAGCTCGGTCAAGGACATATTTTCAAAGAAAAAACGGGAACTTTCTGAGATCGAGAAGGTCGAAGTTCCTATGAGCTGGTTTTTCTGGGGAATTCTTGTCGGCGGCACCGGAATTGCGCTTATCATGCTCTTTGTTTTCGATATTCCGGTCTGGGTTTCTGTGCTTGCGGTAATACTTTCTTTCTTCCTTTCGATTGTCGCATGCCGCGCAACAGGCGAGACAGACACGACTCCGGTCGGAGCGCTCGGACAGGTTACTCAGGCGTTCTACGGAATGCTTCGCCCCGGAAGCAAAGTTACGACTCTTATGACTGCTTCGATAACTTCGGGTATTGCCGGCTCGTCGGCTGACCTTCTGACCGACCTCAAGACTGGATATCTGCTCGGAGCCAACCCGAGAAAAATGTTTCTTGCACAGTTTTTGGGTATTTTTGCTGGAACTGCGGTTATAGTTCCGGCGTTTTATCTCATTGTTCCGACTCCAGATGTTCTAGGAAGCGACTACTTTCCGGCACCTGCGGCTCAGGTCTGGTCAAAGGTGGCGGAGCTTCTGGCTCAGGGTTTTTCGGCGCTTCACTATACAGCTAAAATAGCGATGCTTGTCGGCGTGGCAATAGGAATTCTGATTCCGTTCATTGAAAAGTGGGCTCCGAAGGCTTCAAAGTATGTTCCGTCGGCTATGGGAATAGGACTAGCCTTCACGATTCCGTTCTGGAATTCGCTTTCAATGTTTATAGGCGCCTTGATTGTTCTCATTATCGAGCACAAAAAGAAATCCTTGGAAGAATATATTATCCCGGCTGCTTCAGGCATAATCGCCGGTGAATCGCTTGCCGGAGTCTTCATAATTCTGCTTTCGACTGTTTTTGGCGGTTAAAAGTGACCGATTTTATTGTTTTTTTCTGTTTTAGACCTTTTTTGTTTTTTTTTACTTGACAAAAAAAAAGGCGACTCTAAAATTTTAGACGGTTTTTTTACAACATGATTTTAAGGGTTTTTTTTACTAACTTTTTTTTAGGAGATTTCAGATGAAGAAATTCACAGCAATCCTTGTGGCGATTGTTCTCGCCCTCTTTGTTGCAAGCTGCGGCGGTAGCTCAAGCAACGACAAAGACAAACCGGACACTGGCGACACCACAGACACCACAGACACCACTGACACGACAGACACTGCAGACACAGCAGACACTGCAGACACAACAGACACCACAGACACCACAGACACGACAGACACCACAGACACTGGTGAGCCAGATTCCTGCCAGCTTGATGAGAGCATTCTTACCAGCGATGCAGAACGTTATTTCGCTTACAAAGGTATCGGTAAAATCAATTCTGAAGATGTCGAAGATCCTGAGTGGGCAAGCCTTGTAAAATTTGCTCTTGTTGGTATTGATGACAAAGATCTTGACTATGCAGCAAGTTACTCTTTCTTCCTTCCCACCTCTCTTCAGGGTACTGATCAGTCGGGTGCAACTGTTGACATTCCGTCAGTAGCAGTTGAAGCTCTCGGTGACCCGAATATGACCTCTGGTCGTTTCACCACAATCGCTTTCGCAGCTGTTCCTATTCAGTACATTGATGTTATGAAAGAGAATGGTCTTGACAGACTTCCGACCGCTCCTATTACTCAGATTATCGACATTCTTTACACATCTGACCTCAAATATGTAAGACAGTGCATGCTTGCTGTAAACAAATACGGCATGGTTGAAGAATTCGGTCAGGAAATGGCTCTCGGCACGATGCAGGTTTGCTATGCAAAGAACAAAACATTCGACGTAGGCGAAACCTTCAAACTTTCAATGAATGCAGAACTTGCTGTCGGTCAGGAAATCGTTGATATGTACAGCGATGTTAACTCCATTGATGATCTTTGCACCTGCTTCGATATGAACGCTTCAGGCAATGCTACAGTTGACTGCGCAACAATCGAAGAGTTCAACAACGACGATGCAGACACCGCTGATACATCAGATACTTCTGATACATCAGACACCGCTGATACAGCAGATACCGCTGATACAGCAGATACCGCTGATACAGCAGACACCGCTGACACAGCAGACACCGCTGACACAGCAGATACCGCTGACACAGCAGACACCGCTGACACAGCAGACACCGCTGATACAGCAGACACCGCTGATACAGCAGACACCGCTGACACAGCAGACACCGCTGACACATCAGACACCGCTGACACATCAGACACTGCTGACACCAGCGATACATCAGCTACGACATGCACAACCAACGATGACTGCGGCGAAAACGAAGTATGCAATGAAGGCACCTGCCAGGCTGCATAATCTTTGCTAAGCTGATTTTTCAAAGGGCGCTCCGGCGCCCTTTTTTTTTGCCCGTAATTTTTTTGATTTTTACAATTCGATTTCTATACTTGCTTATCGAACTTTGAAAGGTGAGAAAAAATGGATAAAAGAAAAAAACTTGTAAAAATTTTTTACGAAATTGATGATTTTATCAGGCAAAAATCGATAAATTCAGACCCTTATGCTTTTTTGCTGAACAAATTTCATCTGACCCTTATGAACAAACGTCCTGCCGCAGCGACGCTTTCGGGGATAAGCAAAGCCGATTTTTCGCTTCTTAACAACGAATTTTCGGATAGATTAGGGCGCGATTTTGTTCTTTCTCTTTCGGTAAGCGCCATACTTTCACTGCCGGCTGAAAAAGTGATTGAGATTCAGAATCTCAAGGTACAGCCGAAACAATCCGTGCTTCTTCTTACCGATTCAATTGTTCTGCCTTACGAAACAGAGAAGAAAATCCAACTTTTTATCGGTTTCTGCAGCGAAAGAACCAAAGAATCGCCTTTCAAAAATATTGAATACTATCCTGTTTCGAGAGATGCGGCGCTTTCTATCTCAATACAGACTACTTTGTTCGATATCATGAATGAAGATGAGAGCACTCAGCTCAGGCCGCAGAATTTCGATATCGTTTTTGATGATTCCGTGAACTATTCGTTTCCAAGCGAAAATCTGCTCGGAACTTTGTCGATTCTGCTGAAATATGATTCATCTTTTTATCTTATGGTGAAAAAGGCTTTTCTTTCGTCACCTTTGACGCGGAAGGACAAGAAAAATCTCTATTCTTTGTTTGAAACTGAGGAAATAGACAGGTTTGCCGATTTTCTTCAACTTAAACTTCAGAAAAAAGTTGAAGGGCGTATTCCGGCGCTTTCTCAAAATGTCGTTATCCGCGATTTGTCAGAAGGAAAAGTGCTTGAACTTGACCGCAACTGCCTTGATTTCAACCATCTTTTCACGTTTAACGACAAGGTGACGGCAGATCAGCTCGCTCTTGTTTCGAAAATAGAGGAAAAGGCGGGGAATGAAACATGCGGGGATCACTTCAGATTTTTTCTCGGAATGTTCAGAAAAGCTCCGGTTGACGGTCTTGTCAAAACGCTGAGAACAAGTGCCTCTTACCGTCCGCTTGTTACGTCCAAAGAGATTCTTCCGTTCAGAAAATTCAAAATAAAAAAATATATTTATCCCGATCCCGAAGCATTTTTCCAGATCCCGGATGAGAGCAATTTTGAAAGCAAAAAACTGCTTATGCGCTATCTTTCCGTAAAACCAGTTTTTGCTTACGACGATGACGGACTTTACTTTATGAACGATGTCGCGGCAGTTGTTCCGCGGACTTCCGATATTGATTTGTTTTTTGCCGAAGGTTATCTGAATTCAAGACTGGTTGAATTTTTTTACAAAATAAAATTTCCGCATCACAACAAGTTCCTGAAGAAAAATTTCAATAAAATACCGTTTATGCTCTGCGGAAAGAGTTTCCAGCAGTTGATTTCGAACGAAGTGCTTTCTCTGCACAGAATTTACAGGGATATGTCTCTTTCGCGGGAAAGCGAAGCTCTGAAAAAGGAACTGACTGCTGTTTCCGAAAGACTTGAAGGTTTTGTCTATCAGCTTTTCAAACTGTCGCTTGGCGAAATCAATATTATTGAGCGTTATCTTGGTGAAAATGCCGATTCTCAGGAGATTGAAAAATGAAGAACAAGTGGAAAATACTTATAGTTGATGACGATCTTTCAATTTTGCGCAGTTATCAGAAGTACCTTGAGTCTGAAGGCTACACCGTTTTTACAGCCGATGACGGAAGAACCGGCTACATTGCAATAGAAAAGGAACATCCTGATCTTGTGCTGCTTGACATAAATATGCCGGTTAAAACAGGCTTGGAGCTTCTCGAAGATCTCAACAGAGTGTTCGAGAAAAAGGATATTCCGCTTATCGTTATGCTTACTGCTTTCGGAGATCTTGATGCGGCTGTAAAGGCAATGAATTTAGGTGCTTACGAATTTCTGACTAAGCCTGTTCCGCTTGAAAAACTTCGTTCGACAGTCGAATGTGCGCTTGAAACCTTAACGCTGAAGGAGCGCGTCGCATACTTTATCGAACCTGACAATACACCGTTTAAAGATTCGATAATCGGCAGAGATCCGCTGATGATTGACATATACAAAACCATCGGAACTCTGAAAGGGAACAAGGCTACGGTTCTGGTTACAGGCGAAAGCGGGACCGGAAAGGAGATGGTGGCAAAGGCTATTCACGAAAACACTGTGCCTGACGAGCCTTTTATAGCGATAAACTGTGCAGCAGTACCTGAAAATCTGATTGAAAGCGAGCTTATGGGTTATGTTAAAGGGGCTTTTACCGGTGCTGCCACGAACCGTGAGGGAAAGCTTGAGGCTGTAAAAGGCGGAACAATGGTTCTCGATGAAATTTCCGAAATGCCGTATGAATTCCAGACAAAGCTTCTGCGCGTCATTCAGGAAAAGGACTTTTATCCGATAGGAGCAACCGAAAAAAAGCGTTTTAACGGCAGAATAGTCGCTCTTACGAATAAAAACCTGAAAGAACTTGTAGATGCCGGAAAGTTCAGGGAAGATCTTTTCTACCGTCTGAATGTCATCACGATTTCCGTTCCGCCGCTCAGAAACCATATAAGCGATCTCGAAATGCTCATTCTTCACTTTATCAAAAAAGCTAATTTTATGATGAACACTTCAATACAGAGCATTACGAAAGAGGCAGTGGATTATCTTAATTCACACACATGGCCGGGCAATATCAGGGAGCTTGAAAACACGATTCTGCGCGCTTCGATAAAGGCCAAAGACAAAATTCTGACTCGTGACAGTTTTTCCTTCCTTATTACTGAGAAAAAAGACCAGACAGATGTAAAGGCAAAACAGAACAGCATTGATGAATTTGTCGAACCCGAAAAGCTGATGCCGTTGCGCGATGTAGAAAAAAATTACATAGAATACGTTCTTAAACAGACCAATTGGCATAAGGGAAAGACTGCTGAGTTATTGGGAATTACCCGCCCGACACTTGACAAAAGAATAGAAGAATTCGGTTTGCGCAAAGATGTCTGAGTCAGCTTCTTTTTTATATTTCATTATTTTTTTTGCGATATTTCTATCTGCGGCAGGATGGCACATTATGATCAAGGGGAGGGGGCTTCCGCAGAATCTCTGGCTCTTTTTTATCATGATGTCCAATGTTTTTATTTTTTCATCGGTCGTTGCCGTCTATTTTCCGTTCTCAAAAGTCTATTTTTTTGTTGCTCTGCTGTGTTTTGTAATATATTCAACACTTTATATTTATTCTTTTCCGCATGCAGTTCTGCCTAATGCAATCTGGACTGCTACGATAAGTCTTTCGGCTTTTGCTATGATTATGCTTTTTGCCTATATGAAGAGCAGTCTCTATCTTGTCTATTTTATTGTTCCGCTATTTTCGCTTGCACTGGATATTCCGATAATATTCAGAAAAATCAAGTACTTAAAAAATAACAACATGAAGAAATTCGTTTTGTTCAATATCTCGGCAATGGCTTTTCTTTCGCTTATTGTTCCTGCCGCTTCCGCTGTTTCCGCGATATTTTACAATGCGCTCTATTTCAATGTGGCTGCAATGATTCTTGCTGCGCTTTTCATTGTTTGTTCCGGAGTTTTTGTTCATACTAACCAAAGGTCTTCCACCGGATTGAACAGAATAAATTTCTGGGTTATAGTACTTTTTTCCATCATTTCTTCGTTTCTGGTCAGTTTGCTCTTCTCGTTGAGATTTTTTGTAACACGAATTTTCGGCAGCGAATATTTCCCGCTTGTTGTTCTGTGTGCTCTGTTCCTGCTTTTCATGCTGATAGGAATTGCTATTTCCTATTTTTCGTCTTCAGTCGAAAGTTTTATATACAAGAGCCGTAACTACTATCAGACTTATCAGAACAAGTTCCGCCTTGAAATTGAGGATATTACGGAAGCGCCGCTTCTTTTTGATAAATTCTACGAATGCGTGAACGAATGGTTCCACGAAATCAAGCAGATAAAGTATGTTTATCTTGAGGATCTTTTGTGGCAGAAGAGCAGGATGCCGGTTGAGCTTTACGAAGGCAACGATGATTTTCAGCCCCTTCTTAACGAGCAGTTTCTGTTGCATGAAACTTACATATCGAGGGATTTCGCCCTTATCTCCGTTCCGACACTCGAAGGGTTTGTCACAAAAACGTGCGGAGATTTTTTTATTCCGGTAATCTATCACAACGAACTTTCGGGATTTTTTGTAATAAATTCCAGAAACGTTTCACATAACGCGATGCTTTGTATCAGCAACCTTGTCGAGACGGCGCTTAACAAATTTGAGAAGATTTCACTTTTTGCCACGGTTATCGAAACTGAAAAAAAAGTGGAAATGCTTAAACATTTCAAGGAAGTTGACAAAATGCTCTCTTTCGTAGCACACGAGTTGCGTTCACCGATGACTTCGATAATGTTCAATATAGAAGTTGTTAAAGATGCGATTGACAGAAAAAAAGATGTCGATACGGAATATCTGGATATTTCGCTTAAAGAGCTGAAGCGGCTCAACGAGACGATAGAAAAGATGCTTGTTTACGGAAGAAACATAAAACTTGAGCCAAAACCTTACAATTTCAGATCATTTTTTGCCGAAATGAAGCAGTTTTTCAGCTACGCCGACCGCACAGTTAATTTTACTGACCAGACTGGCGGAAAAGAGTTCATGTTTGACTGGGATGTGCTGAAAAATGTTTTTGTCAATCTTGTGAACAATAGTCTTCAGGCACTTGAAAAAGTTGACCGTGTCGGCTGGGTAAAGGTTTCTGTGGCTAAAAAACGGAAAAAACTGCTGATTGAAGTGTCTGATAACGGTCCTGGAATACCGCCTGAGCACAAAGATTCTATTTTTGAACCTTTCTACACGACGAAGAAGAACGGAAACGGGCTGGGGCTCGCAACATGCGAAAAAATCGTCAAACTTTCGGGCGGTTCGATAGTTCTGTGGGATACTTCTCCCAACGGCACTGTTTTTCACATAACTTTTCCGATAGAGTCTGTCTCTCCCAGATAATTTGACTTATACAGTTCAATAATTAAAATATTGAGACTTTTTTTTGATCGTTTGTGGGAATTTTCGATGGAAGAAAATAATTCTGCTTACAAGCTGCCAAGATTATTCGGTAAATACTATCTTTTGGAATTGATAAATGTCGGCGGTATGGCTGAAGTCTTCAAAGCCAAAATGTTCGGAGTCGAAGGTTTCGAAAAAATTGTGGCGATAAAAAGAATTCTGCCTGAGGTTGCAGAAGACGCCGAATTTATCAAGATGTTCGTCGATGAGGCGAAGATCGCTGTAAAACTGCAACATCCTAACGTCGTTCAGATTTTCGAACTTGGAAAGATCGAAGATTCATACTTTATCGCGATGGAGCTCATCAACGGCAAAGACCTCAAAACCATCAGAAAAAGATTGAAAAGAGTCGATCTTCTGATGCCTGTCGAACAGAGCGCTTACATCATTTCGCAGGTATGTGACGGTCTGGACTACGCGCACCGTAAAACTGACGAAAAAATGAATCCGCTGAATATCGTTCACCGCGATATTTCTCCGCAAAATATGATTGTTTCATATGAAGGCACAGTAAAACTTATTGATTTCGGTATTGCGAAAGCGAAGAGTAAGTCGACGAAAACCCAGGTCGGAATGCTCAAAGGAAAGTTCAGCTATATGTCGCCGGAGCAGGTGAGCGGTCAGCCGATAGACAGACGAAGCGATATTTTCTCGCTCGGCGTCGTTTTCTTTGAAATGCTGACCGGGAAACGTCTTTTCCTTGGCAAAAACGATGTCGAGACGCTTGAGAAAATAAGAAAAGCTGAAGTTTTTCCGCCTAGTGTTTTCAACAGCGCGGTGCCGCCGGAACTCGACAGAATCGTTCTTAAGGCGCTTGCAAAAGACAGGGAAGACCGTTATCAGTGGGCGAGTGAGTTCTCGGAAGATCTTAAAAAATTCAGCTATTCGAGCGGAAAAAGTTTCTCCCGTCAGGATATGATGAATTTCATGAGTGAGTTCTTTGCCGACGAACTTGAGGAAGAAACAGCGAAACTTGAAGAATACCACAAGATAAAAAAACCGGCTGATATGCCGGTCAGAACGGCTTCCCAGTCGATTCGCAGCAGTGATAATACAAGGGTCGAAGAAGAAAAATCGGTTATTCATTCAACCTCTTCTTCACCGAAGAAACTGGCGCTTGTTTTTGCGGTTGTTCTTGTCGTTTTAGGCTTTGCAATAGCTCTGCTTGTTGTTATGGGCGGAAGCAAAAAAGATGCTGCTTCGCTTATCGTTGATTCAAATGAAAAGAAAACGCTGGTTGTCGTGGATGAAAATACGATGTACCAGAAGCGGTGCGAGACTCCGTGCGTTATAGACGGTCTTCTTGCAGGCCAGCACGAGATTTCTTTTTCAAAAAACGGCTTTGTTGATGTTAAAGAAAGCATTTTCCTGAGCAAAGGCGAACCGCTTGAAAAATTTGTAAAAATGTACCGCATCGGCGAGCAGAAAACCATGATAACGGTCAAATCTGATCCGGACGCTGCTGTTCTCTACATCAATGACAAAAAGGTTCAGGCTACGACTCCGACTATTGTTAACGATATTCCTGTAGGGCTTGATATTGTGGTCAGAGTTGAAAAACAAGGCTACTTTCCTTACGAGGAAAACATCGGTAAAGTTCCGGCCAATATCAACAAAGAGGTTAGTGTAATTCTCAAGCCGAAAAACAGTTCATCTGCACAGTCAAAATCGAAAAAATCTGACCGTCCATCGTCCAAACCGGCTGTAGAATCGGGTGAGCCGGCATTCCTTACGATAAACAGCATGCCGTGGGCCAATATCTACATTGACGGCAAACTTATCGGTTCCACTCCGATATCAAAGCACAAACTTCCGGCAGGAAGTTACAAGATCCAGTTCAAAAACCCGAAGTCGAAAATCGACAAAACCATTCCTGTCGAGCTTAAACCGGGTGAAACCAAAAGACTCATAGAAAAATTCGACTGATTTTCCGCTTTTTTCGCATAAATCGACCAACATTTTTTGTTGTGAAACAGGGATAAATGTATATAATTATTCCGCTTAATGCTCGTACTAAATGTTTTTGGAGGTTCTACATGACTAAAAAATCATTATTGACTCTTGTTTGGGCAATTTTTCTTGTTTTAATGCTTGCTGCCTGCGGAAACGACAAAAAAGAAGAATCTGAAATCACCGACACCGATAACACGGACACAGTTACAGATACTGCCGATAGTTGTGATACGGAAACTTCCCCGGATGAAGACAACGCAGACTCAACCGATAGCTGCGATACTGAAACTGTCACGGATGATGATAATACCGATGCTGGTTGGGAAACTAAATATCAGAAGGCTGATGAAAGCGCGGAAAAGGTTTCCGAAGATGTCGTAAAGGCAAACAACAGGTTCGGGATGAAGATTTTCAGCCGCTTGGCAAAGGAAGAAGGGGCTAAGAACATAATGATTTCACCGCTTTCAATCTCGATTGCGATGGCCATGACCGCCAACGGCGCGGTTGATGAGGCTCTTTCCGAAATGAAGGAAGTGCTCGGATTCGGCAACATGAATATGCCG